>QFCS01004857.1_pt1 | contig 280444 bp, 225 predicted proteins | sample 3576561 | NCBI WGS metagenome assembly QFCS01 | reverse complement strand
TAGGCGAAGAGCAGCTTGGCGCCGTGCTTGATGATGCCGTTATATTCCTGCGCGGTGCCGGGCAGGAAGCCGGGCACGTCGACGAGCGTCAGCAGCGGGATCGAGAAGGCATCGCAGAAGCGCACGAATTTCGCGGCCTTGCGGGCCGAATCGATGTCGAGGCAGCCGGCCAGCACCATCGGCTGGTTGGCGACGACGCCGACCGTGCGGCCCTCCAGCCGGATGAAGCCGGTGATGATGTTGCGGGCGAAGGCTTCCTGCAATTCGAAGAAATCGCCCTCGTCGGCCAAAGCCAGGATCAGTTCCTTCATGTCGTAGGGCTTGGTCGAGCTTTCGGGCACGAGGCTGTCGAGGCGCATTTCGAGGCGCGCGGGGTCGTCGTGGAACGGGCGGACCGGCGGCTTCTCGCGGTTGTTGAGCGGCAGGAAATCGAAGAGAAGCCGGACATTCTCCAGCGTCTCGACGTCGTTCTCATAGGCCGCGTCGGCGACGGAGGATTTCTTCGTGTGGGTGCCGGCGCCGCCGAGTTCCTCGGCGCTGACGATCTCGTTGGTGACGGTCTTCACCACATCCGGGCCGGTCACGAACATGTAGGAGGTGTCGCGCACCATGAAGATGAAATCGGTCATGGCCGGCGAATAGACGGCGCCGCCCGCGCAGGGGCCCATGATGACGGAGATCTGCGGGATGACGCCGGAGGCCTCCGCATTGCGGCGGAACACCTCGGCATAGCCGGCGAGCGAGGCGACGCCCTCCTGGATGCGCGCGCCGCCCGAATCGTTGAGGCCGATGACCGGGGCGCCGTTGCGCACCGCCATGTCCATGATCTTGCAGATCTTCTGGGCATGGGTTTCCGACAGCGAGCCGCCGAGCACGGTGAAATCCTGTGAGAAGACATAGACCTGCCGGCCGTTGATGGTGCCCCAGCCGGTGACGACGCCGTCGCCCGCGAAGGTCTGCCCCGCCATGCCGAAATCGACGGCGCGGTGGGTGACGTACATGTCGTATTCCTCGAAGGAGCCCTCGTCGAGCAACACCTCGATGCGTTCGCGCGCCGTCAGCTTGCCCTTGCCGTGCTGCGCGTCGATGCGCTTCTGGCCGCCGCCGAGCCTTGCTTCGCTGCGGCGTTGTTCGAGTTGTTCAAGAATGTCGCGCATGAAGGCTCCCACTGTGTCCTATGGCAGTCATACCGGTTCGCACGGATTTGCTGAAGTCTTGATCGGGCGCGAATGTGGAATTATAAATCCGCGAATTGAAACTTGCGAAATTGCGAACATGGCGCTCGGAAAACTGTTCATCGGCCTGAAGGTGCGCGAGCTGCGCGTGGCAAGCCAGCAGACCCAGAGCCAGTTCGCCAAGCGCATCGGCATTTCCACCAGCTACCTCAACCAGATCGAGAACAACCAGCGCCCGGTCTCCGCCGCCGTGCTGTTGCAACTCGCCGACAAGTTCAACCTCGATATCAGCGAGCTTTCGCGCGGGGAGACCGACCGGCTGCTCTCGGCGCTCAGCGAGGCGCTGGCCGACCCGATCTTCGAGAGTTTCAGCCCTTCATTGCAGGAACTCAAGCTGATTTCGCAGAACGCCCCGGCGCTCGCCCATGCGCTCGTGCTCGCCCACCAGGCCTATCGCCGCAAGAGCGAGCAGTTGGCGAGCCTCGACCACGACCGCGAGAACGCCCCCGGCCTCGGCGCCACGCCCTATGAGGAGGTGCGCGACTTCTTCCATTTCGTCGACAACTACGTGCACGCGCTCGATGTTCTCGCCGAAACGCTGGCGGCCGGCCTCTACGGCACGGGCTTCGACCGGAAATCGGCCCTCGTGGGCCACCTCAAGGCGCATTTCGGCATTTCGGTCGCCTTCGCCGAGAGCAATGACAGCCCCCTGCGCCACTACGACCGCGACCGGAAGGTCCTGACGCTCAACCGGCTCTCGGCAAACCCGACGCAGGTCTTCCAGCTCGCCCACCAGGTCTCTCAGCTCCATGCGGCGCGGGAGATCGAGGAGATCGTGCAGCGGGCGAATTTCCGCACGGACGAGGCGAAGGACATCTGTCGCATCGGCCTGCACAACTATTTCGCCGGCGCCCTCGTCATGCCCTACGGCGATTTCCTTTCCGCCGCCCAGACGCTGCGCCACGATATCGAACTGCTCTCCGCCCGTTTCGAGGCCTCGCTGGAGCAGGTCTGCCACCGGCTCTCCACGCTGCAACGGCCGGGCAGCAAGGGCGTGCCGATCTTCTTCGCAAGGATCGACCGCGCCGGCAACATCACCAAGCGGCACAGCGCAACGAAGCTGCAATTCGCCCGCTTCGGCGCGGCCTGTCCGCTGTGGAACGCCCACCGGGCCTTCGAGGTGCCGCAGGGCATCATCCGCCAGCTCGCCGAGACGCCCGACGGGGTGCGCTATCTCTGTCTGGCGACGCAGACCTTCAAGGGCACCGGCGGCTTTGCCGCCACGCGCACGGGCTATGTGCTCGCCTTCGGCTGCGAGGTCTCCTATGCCGACCAGTTCGTCTATGCGGACGACCTTGCGATCGGCGAGCGCTCGCGCTTCGAGCCGATCGGCATTTCCTGCCGGCTGTGCGAGCGGAACAACTGTCCGAGCCGCGCCGTGCCGCCGATCCGCGGCCGCCTGCAGGTCGATCCGGACCTCCGCGAGACGATCCCCTACCGCCTCGCCTGAGGGATCAGGCGGCGCCGGACAGCAGCTTCTCCATCTTGTCGAGCAGGCGCGGCAGGTCCACCGGCTTGGTGTCGAAATCGTCGCAGCCGGCCTCGCGCGCCCGCGCCTCGTCGACGCTCATGGCATGGGCGGTGAGCGCGATGATCGGCAGGCCCGCGCCGGCAGGCCCGCTGCGGATGCGCCGCGTCGCCTCGCAGCCGTCGATGCCCGGCAGGCCGATATCCATCAGCACCAGATCCGGCGCGTCCGCCCCGGCCCGCACCACGGCCTGCTCGCCGTCCTCGGCAAGGATCACCTCGTAGCCCTTGCGCTCCAGCCGGCGGGAGAGCATGTCGCGGTTCATCTCGTTGTCCTCGACCAGCAGGATCCTCGTCATGGCGTCAACTCCCGATCGATCTTGCGCGCCCGCGTGACGATGACCTCGCGCAGCGCCTGCGTCAGTTCCACATGGGCGCCCTTGCCCTTGCCGATGATCTGCGTCGCGCGGGCGCTGAGCAGGTCGCGCTCGGCATTGCTGAGATGCTTGGCGGTGACGACCAGCACCGGCACCGCGTCCCATTCCTCCCGCTCGCGCAGGGCCGCGAGGAATTCGAAGCCGTTCATTTCCGGCATCTGCAGATCGAGGAGGATGGCGACCGGCGGCGGGTTGGCGGAAAGCCATGCCATGCCCTGACGCCCGTTCTCCGTCAGCGCCACGCTGCGCCCGAGCCGCTCGACGGTGCGCTGCATGAGCAGCCGCGTCGCCGGGTCGTCCTCCACCACCAGCACCGTGCCGCCCTGGCTGCCGCCGGTCAGCCGCGCGATGAAATCGCTGAGCTCGCCCCGGTCGACGGGCTTGGCCAGCATGGCGGCCGCGCCGAGCGTGAAGCCCAGCGCCTTCTCGTTGCTGATGGAGACGATGACGACGGGGATGGCGGCAAGCTCCGGATCGGATTTCAGCGCGACGAGCACCGACCAGCCGTCCATCTGCGGCATCAGGATGTCGAGCGTGATAGCGGCGGGGCGGTGCTTGCGCGCCATGTCCAGCGCCTGTTCGCCCGCCCCGGCATAGAGCACCCGGTAGCCGTCGCGCTTGAGATGCGAGCCGATGATGTTCATCGACGCCTCGTCGTCGTCGACGACGAGGATCGCGGGCCGCTCCCCCTGTTCCGGCTTGCCGGCAAGGCCCGCTTCCGCGCCGGCAGGGCCTTCGTCGTCCGCCGCCTCGTCCGGATCGGGCAGGATGAAGGTGAAGCGCGAGCCCTCGCCCGGCCGGCTTTCCACCGTCAGGTCGCCGCCGAGCATGAGGGCGAAGCTGCGGCTGATGGCAAGGCCGAGGCCGGTGCCGCCGAACTTGCGCGAGGTCGAGCTGTCGGCCTGGGAGAACGCCTGGAAGAGACGGCCGAGCTGTTCCTCGTTCATGCCGATGCCGGTGTCGCGCACGGTCAGCGACAAGAGCCGGTCGGCGCCGGCGCCCTCGCGCGCCACGGTGAGGGTGACCGTGCCCTTCTCGGTAAACTTGCTGGCATTGCTGAGAAGGTTGAGCAGCGCCTGCTTGACCTTGGTGACGTCGGTCTCGATCGTGCCGATATCGGCCGGGCATTCCACCACGAACGTATTGTCGTTCTTGGCGGCGAGCGGGCGGATCAGCGCGGCGACGTCCTGCGTCAGGGCGCCGATGTCGAAGCGCTCGCGATAGACCTCCATGCGCCCCGCCTCGATCTTCGACAGGTCGAGAATGCCGTTGATGAGGCCGAGCAGGTGGTTGCCGGCGCTTTCGATCTTCTTGAGGTCGGGCAGGAAATCGGCCTGGCCGGTATCCTCCGCGTCCTCCTGCAGGATCTGCGCATAGCCGATGATGGCGTTCAGCGGCGTGCGCAATTCATGGCTCATGTTGGCGAGGAACTCGGACTTCACCTGCGTGGCGCGCTGCGCCTCGTCGCGCGCCAGTTCCAGCTCCCGCTGGCGCTGGTGCAGTTCGGTGATGTCGACATAGACGATGGTGAAGCCGCCCTCATGGGTGCGGCGCTCGCTGATCTGCATCCAGCGCCCGTCGCGGAACGGCGTGACGCGGGTGGCGCTGTGGTCGTGCGAGGCGATCCGGGCGGCGAACCATTCGTCGAAGGGCTTGTCGAGTTCGACGACGTGCCGTCCGCCCGCCTCGATCACGTCGCGGAAGGTGGAAGTGCCGGGCACCATCTCGTCATGCACGGGATGCATGTCGCGGAAACGCTGGTTGACGATCAGCAGCCGTTCGTCGGGCCCGTAGAGCGTAAAACCTTCCGCGATGCTCTCGATGGCGTCGACGAGGGTGCGGCGCTGGTGCTCGGCCTCCTCGGTCAGCCGCGCGCGCTCCGCCTGCCCTGCCTTGAGAAGCTGGAGGGCGGCGCTCACCTTGCCGAGTTCATCGGCGGCGGCCTCGGGCACCACGACATCCGCATCGCCCGCCGTCAGGCCGCGCACGGCCGCGACGATCTCACCCAGCGGCTTCAGGATCGAGCCGAGGATGACGATGGTCAGCACCCCGCCGACGATGACGGCGGCAATCGAGAGCAGCGAGGCGACATTGGCCGCCCGCTCGAACTGCCTGAGGATGTTCGCCCGTGCCGCCGCGGCCTGCTGCGAAAGCTCGCCATGCAGCGCCGACAGCTGCTCGTCCACGCTGATGCCGGAGCGCCGCGCCTCGGCGAAATGGGTGTTGCCGATGACGCGCTGGTCGTCGGTATAGGCGTCGACCGCCTGGGTGGCGAGCGCGTCGAAGCGGGCGACCTCCTTGCGGATCGCCTCGGCCTCGGCCGGCCGGTGCTCCGCCAGCCGGTCGAGCCGTTCGCCAAGCCGCGTGCGGGCCTCGCCGGCGCGACTCTCGGCCAGCGTCAAGAGGCTGACGGAAAGGTCGGCCTGCCAGTAGCGCAGGCCGTTGAAGGCGGCGCGCACGTCGTCCGACAGGGCGATGATCTCGGCGATGCGGTTGGCCTCGTCGCCCGATTCCAGCGCCGCGGAAAGCTCGCTGCGGGTGAAGAGGCTGCTGCCGATGGTCGCAAACAGCAGCACCGCCGCCAGGAGGACCAGCCGCACCCGGATCGACAGGCGCCGCAGCGAGAGGAACGACGGGGACGAACGGCTCATTGCGGGATGAGCCCGATGCTGATCACCCCGCCGAGATCGCCCTCATGGGCGCCCTCCTTGGGATAACCGGTGATGTCGAGCTCGCCGGCCGGGTCGCCGTGACAGGTGAGACACGAGGGCACGTAATATTCCGGCACCATGACGCGCGCCCGCTCCCCGCCTGCCTCCGGCACCAGGGCCGAGTAGATCTGGCCCTTCGGCCAGTCGGCCTTTTCGAGATAGTCGCGGATCGCCGCGGCCTCGAAGGCGTCCGGCCGGGCCTTGCGGTTGCGGATCAGCACGGGCGGCGCGGTGAACTTCATGCTCGCCTCAGCGCCCACGCGCGCCTCGAAGGCCTCGTTGACGAGGCGCGTGAAGGTGGCGGGGATGAACCCCTTGAAGCCCGTGCCCTCGGCGTTGATCGTCGCCTGGTTGGCGTCCATCACCTCGACCACGGCGTCCATCTGCGCCCGGATGAGCCGGCCCTCGTAGGAGGCCGGATCGATGCCGTCCGGATCGCGGCCCGTCGCCTTGCGGTAGTTGGCGATCGCCTCTTTCAGGACGGCCGCGCCCGAAAGGCCCTTGTCGCCGAGCGCGGGATCGTTGATCCGCGCCTGGTTGGCGGAGATGACCGACCGCGCCGATTGCAGCATGGTCGCAAGGCTGCGGGCGACGGCAAGGTCCGCCGGGCCGGCCTCGGCGGCAAGGGCGCCGCCGGCAAGGGCCGACATCGCCAGCGCGGCAAGGCCGCCTTTCACCAACGCAATCATCGCCGCCTCCCGCACGCCTGCCCAAATCGATGTTACGACGATGGAAAGATAGCGGAATTCCGCTCGGCGGCAATCGGCAATCGGCACCGATGGCCCCTACCCTGACCCTCTCCCCGCAAGCGAGGAGAGGGAACCTGCCCCACGCTGCCTTGTGCGTCCCGGGAAAACGGTGCGGCACATCCCTTCGCCCGCAGCCAGGGAGAAGGTGCCGGCAGGCGGATGAGGCGCGATCCGCGGCCCGCGCCGCGAACACGATCGCGTGATCACGAAACCGTCTGGAGCATTTCCGACGCCGAAGCGACCTCGCTTCGGCTGGAAATGCTCTAGAAGCGCACTTCCAGCAGCGAGAAATCGTCCGGCAGCGGGCCCTCGCCGTTGAAGGACTTCACCCAGGAAAGGACGTCGCCCGGGCCGCTGGCATGGGCCTCGACATGCGCGGCGAGCGCCTCGACGCTCAGCATGTCCCCGTCCGGCCCGTTCACCTCGAACGTGCCGTCGCTGATGACGAGCAGCCTGTCGCCGGGGAAGACGCGGGTGACGTCGCTGTCATAGTCCATGTCGGAAAGCGCGCCGATGGCGACGCCCCCGACGGTGATGAGCAGTTCGCAGGACGGCGCCCCCTCGGGGCGGTTCGGTCCGCGCAGCAGGATCGACGGCGGGTGGCCGCCGGTGGCGTAGCGGAGTTCGCCCGTGCTCGCCTTGTAGACGCCGTACCAGATGGTGAAGAACATGTTGTTCTGCTTTTCCATCGGGAACGTGTCGTTGAGCGCCTTCAGCACCGTGGACGGATCGCGGAAATCCGCGCTCGCCAGCGCCGAGGCGCGCAGCACGTTGATGACGGTGACGGAGAGCAGCGCCGCGCCGACGCCGTGGCCGCAGACGTCGAGCAGATAGATGGCGAAATGGTCGTCGTCGATCCGGTGATAGCCGAAGGAATCCCCGCCGAGTTCGGTGGAGGGCACCAGCAGCCAGTCGGTCGCCGGCGCTTCAGTGCGCTTGTCGGGCAGGATGGAGAAAACGTAGCGCCCGGCGTCGTTCAGCTCCTCGTCGAGCCGCGCCTGGGTGCGTTCCAGCAGCAGATTCTGCTCGGCCAGCTGGTCTTCCACAGCCTCGCCATGCTCGATCATCGCCTCGTAGAGAAGCTTCAGATCGTCGTATTCTGCCTCAAGTTGTGCGAAATCCTGACGCAGCCGAACGAGTTCCGCGGCATCGCCGTCCGTGAAAGGTGCAGAAGAAGCAGCAGACAAGTTTGACGAATCCTTCATGATTGTATGGAAAGCTCCTCACACGTTCGGAGGGGGTCGCGCAACTACCGATATCATGTCGCGTGCCGGTCTCCGCAGGCAGGCCCCGTGCATCGCCCGCACTTCGAACATTACATAGTCTAGGAATTTCCCGAAAGATAGGTAAGCGCGACCGCCGTTCCCGCTTACGACGACATGAGGCAGGGGCGAATGGATCTTCGAGCAGTGCAGAGGGAAGCGGACGACTATGCGCTGCTTCTGGAATTCGACATGGATATGGACGGCTTTGCGTCCAACTGGGCCTATTGCGACCGGCTGTCGACCTATTTCGCCCGCATGATCAGCCACAATCGCAGCGATTCGCTACTCTATTCCAACCTGTTCTCCTCCGCGCTCAACGAGCTCCTGGAAACGGTCTACCGGCTGCACACGCCCGCTGGCAGCTTCGTCTGCGCGGTTTCCCGCAGCGGCCCGAGCGACCGCATCGTCCTGACCATTCCCGTCGACGCCGAAACGGCAGGCTTCTACCGGCAGGCCGTCGACATCCTCAACGAGGGCGACGTCGCCGCGCGCTATCACAGCGCGCTCTTTACCGAAGGCCCCCTGCAGCCGAATATCGGCCTCCTTGAGCTGGCCGTCGACTACGCCGCCCGCTTTTCCATCGAACCCGCCGACGGAAACGCCATCCGTCTTATCGCCGAACTCACGCTGGAGGCAACTGTCGCATGATCGCCGATTCGCTTGTCCAGACCTACAAGGTCTCCTTTGACGAAAACAATCAGGAGTTCGCGCTGTCCGGCTCGATGCGCCCCGAGCGCGCCGCCGAGATGGAGGATTGCGTCCGCCTCGTCGAAAAATCGATCGCCTCGATCCGCGGCACCTTCTACGTCAACGTCAAGCGCCTCGTGCGCCTCAACAACGTCGCCTTCCATGCGCTGGCCGGCGCCCTGCTGAAGGCGGCCGAGGAGCGGACCGACCTGAAGATCGCGATCGTCACTTCCAGCGTCATCGGCTGGTCGACGAAGAAGTTCGGCGCGCTGACGGCCAAGAACCCGCGCATCGTCGTGGAGGAATACGACAGCGAGTTCTATCCCGGCCAGGCCTTCCTGGAAGAGGGCGGCTTCGTGCCGGTGCTGCGCACGCAGACCAAGCTGACCTGGAAGCACGAGCGCTCCATCCTGCCGCGCCACGGCCTCGCCCCCGGCATGACCATGGCGGACATCTGCTGCGGCATCGGCGACTTCGCCGTGCTGGTCGCCAAGGAATTCGCCCCCTCGCGCATCGTGGCGCTCGACCATTCGAAATCGAGCCTGGCCTATGCGCGCCAGGTCGCCAGCGACTTCGACATCGGCGGCATCGAGTACATCTACGGCGACGCGGCCGAAATGCTGCTGGAGGACGGCCAGTTCGACTTCGTCTCCTGCCGCCACGCGCTGCAGATCTTCAACAAGCCGGAAATGATCGTCGACGAGCTGGTGCGTATCTGCAAGCCGGGCGGGCGCGTCTATGTCAGCAACGAGAAGATCTCCCAGTGCCTCGGCGAGCCGCGCGGCCCGTCGATCCAGTGGACCTACGACCAGCTCTCCAAGCTCTTCGCCGATTTCGACATGGACCTCGAATTCGGCCCGAAGGGCTACCAGGCGCTGCAGCGCGCCGGCCTCGAGGACATCCGCATCGAGAGCTTCATGGTGACCAACCGCGACGGCGACGCGCAGGCCTTCGCCGACATGATCATGGCCTGGGAAGAGATGTTCGCCGGCGGCATGTGCGAAAAGCGCGGCGACGACGCGGCCTTCGTGGAGAAATTCCGCCGCGGCTTCGAGGATCATATCGCCGCCGCCCTTCACCCCGGCGGCTATGCCGGCTGGCCCGTCTGGGTCGCGTCGGGACGCAAGCCGCAATGAGCGACATTGCCGAAACGCCGCCCTCGCGCTGGGGCTTCTCGCTGACCTCGTTCCGCGCGAAATTCGTGCTCGTCGTCGGCGGCGCCGTGCTGGTGGACCTCCTGGTCGCCGGCGGCATCGCGCTGTGGAACGTCAACCGCCTCTCCACCAATGCGATGGACGAGGTCGGCCGCGGCCTCGAAAAGGCGAATATCGAATACCTGCAGAACTATATCGAGACGACCGTCGAGCGCACCGACCTGCTGCTCGACCGCTACCATTCGGAGGTGAGCGGCCTTGCGGGCTCGATGCAGACCTTCATCGACAATCCCGCGCTTTCCGAAAAGCTCGGCCAGGAGCTGCAAACCGACGGCGTGACCACGCCGCTCGCCTATAACGCGGCCGGCAACTGGTGGCAGAACCAGCCGGGCGAGGCCTCCGCCGTCACCGTGTGGGGCTACCTGCTCGACGAGAACAGGCAGCCGACGCCCGAGGCGATGAAGACCGTGCGCGAAAGCGCCGCCTTCAACCTCGTCGGCCCGAGCTTCCTGTCGGCCGGTCCGCCGAAACTGCAGATGTACTATATCGGCCCGCGCGCCAACCCGATCCTGCGCTCGACGCCCTATAACGACCAGGGCTCGGTCTTCGACCAGGTCTATCCCGGCCACAACCAGACGAACTGGTGGGACTTCTACTTCCCCGGCCTCTACGAGACGTGGGAATCCTGGCTCGCCAAGCCCGCGGAACGCCCGGTCGACAGCCCCATCACCATGCTGTCGCCCTATCTCGACGGCATCACGGGCAAGATCATCGTCAGCTTCTTCCAGCCGCTGACGACGCCCGACCGCAAGAATCTCAACGGCATCGTCGGCGTCGACCTGACGCTCGACCAGCTCGCCGACATCGTCAAGAGCGTCAAGATCGCCGACACGGGCTTCGCCTTCCTCTCCATGTCGAACGGCAACGTGCTCGCCGTCACGGAAGAGGGCGAGAAGACGCTCGGCGTCAAGATCAACAACGAGAGCGGCTTCGACCGGCGCCTGGCGCACAGCAGCCAGGCCGCCATCGCCTCGCTCGCCATGCCCTCCACCACCGAGACCGTGCTGACCACGCTGACGCTGAAGGAGAACGGCGAGGACGTGCCCTATGTCGTGCTCATGAAGCAGCTCAACGCGGAGAACCTCTATACCGGCAAGGTGCCCGTCACCCGCGAGGTCATGTCGCTCGGCTTCATGGTGCCCGAGCGCGAGATCTACGCCTCGCTGATCGCCGCCAAGGACGGCATCTCGGCCGAGACGCGCCAGGTCGTAAGCTGGCAGGTCGGCACCGTCATCCTGTCGCTGCTGGTCGTGCTCAGCGCCGTCTTCGCGATTTCCGGCCGCATCACCGCCGGGCTCCGGGCGCTGGCGGACGCCGCCCAGCGCCTGCAGAACAAGGACTATTCGGTGCGCGTGGCCATTCCCGCACGCGACGAGGTGGCCGCCGTGGGCGTCGCCTTCAACCGCATGGCCGAGGAGATCAGCTACCACACGGAGAACCTCGAAAACCTCGTCGCCGAACGCACCAAGGCGCTGGAGACCGCCAATGGCGAGATCAACGCGCTGAACGCCAAGCTGAAGAGCGAGAACCTGCGCCTCGGCGCCGAGCTCGACGTCGCAAGGCACATCCAGATGATGGTGCTGCCGCGGCGCGACGAACTCGACGAGATCAAGGGCATCGACGTGTCCGGCTACATGGAGCCGGCCGACGAGGTGGGCGGCGACTATTTCGACGTGCTGCACGACGAGCGGCGCATGAAGGTCGGCATCGGCGACGTCACCGGCCATGGCCTGGAAAGCGGCGTGCTCATGCTGATGGTGCAGTCGGTGGCCCGCGCGCTGCAGGAGCAGGGCGACGAGGACCCGCGCGCCTTCCTCGAAGTCCTGAACCGCGCCGTCTTCAAGAACATCCAGCGCACCAAGACCGACAAGCACCTGTCGCTGGCCTTCCTCGACTACGAGGATCGCAAGATCACGCTGTCCGGCCAGCACGAGGAAGTGCTGGTGCTGCGCGGCGAGGACGAGGTGGAGCGCATCGACACCGTCGACCTCGGCTTCCCGGTCGGGCTGGAAAGCGACATCGGCCCCTTCGTCAGCACGCATGAATTCCCGTTCGATTCCGGCGACGTCATCGTGCTGCACACCGACGGCGTGACCGAGGCGGAGAACCCGGCGGGCGAACTCTTCGGTTTCGACCGCCTGTGCGAAAGCGCCAGGCGCCACCGCGGCAAGGACGCCGACGCGATCAAGGACGGCATCATCGCCGACCTCATGGCGCATATCGGCACCCAGAAGATCCACGACGACATCACGCTCGTCGTCATGAAACACAGGTAACGTCATGGAAACGACATTCGGACAGGTGGAATTCACCAACGGCGCCGGCGCGCTGAAGAACCGCATCCGTCTTGCCGACGGGCCGCTGGACCTCGCCTGGCAGCATTGCGGCGTCACGTCGGAATTCCTCGGCGACTTCTTCGCCCTGCGGCGGCGGGAAGAGGGCGGCGACTACAACGAGGCGCGCCACAGCATCGGCTATCTCGCCAACGAGCTTCTCGAGAATGCGATAAAATTCCGTCATGGCGACGGCATCACGCTGGAAGCCTCGCTCGACGGCGGCACCTTCGAGGTGCGCATCAGCAACCTCGTCACCCCGGAGACGGCCGGCCGGTTCCAGGCGCTCCTCGCCGAACTGACGACGCGCGACCCGGGCGAACTTCTCATCGAGCGCATCGAAGAAAATGCGGAGAACGCGAATTCGAGCGGCTCGGGCCTTGGCCTGCTCACCCTAATGAGCGACTATGGCGCGCGTCTCGGCTGGCGTTTCCAACCTGCGGCAGAAGCGGACGCGATACGCCTCGACACCTACGCCGCCCTCGACATCGTTTGATCAGGCATACCGGGAGTTTATTGTATAAAATGGAAATCAAGACGAACGAATACCGTGTCTGGAGCGAGGGTTCCGCGATCCACTACGAGGGCACGATGCGCCTGTCCGGCACGGAGGCCTATGCCCCGATCCTGGACCTGATGCAGCAGGTGCTCGGCGAGAAGCCGGAGACCATCACGCTCGACCTGTCGGGCCTGGAATTCCTCAACAGCTCCGGCATCAACCTGCTCGCCAAATTCACCATCGACGTGCGCAAGCAGCCGGGCATCGGCCTCATGGTCAAGGGCAGCACGCAGATCCCGTGGCAGTCCAAGTCCCTGCCGAACCTGAAGAAGCTGCATCCGGCGGTCAATCTGGTCATCGCCTGACAACCAGCCCCTTCCCCACAAGGGGGAGGGACTTACCCGCGGCACCCTCGATGGCCAAAAGGAGCGGAAAAGCAAGCGCCTTGCTTTCTCCCCCCTTGTGGGGGAGATGCCGGCAGGCAGAGGGGGTTTTCCGAATGCGAGTGCCATGCCGTCTGCGAGGTCAGGGTGAGGGGCTGGCGCCCCCCAGAAGCCTTGCGAAATCGGCGGCGGCCGGGCGGTCCGCCGGCGTGGCAAGCCCCGCCCTCAGAAGACCGGCCAGCACGGGATCGACCCTTTCCAGCGATGCGGGGATCGTGAACCCCGGCGGCTCCCCCGCCTGCCTTCGGCGCAGCACCGCCTCCGCCTCCCCTTCATAGGGCTTCTGGCCCGTCAGCAGGTAAAGGCCGAGCGCCGCAAGCGGCCAGATGTCGGCCGCCGGACCGACCTCTTCGCCGGCAAGCTGCTCCGGCGCCATCCAGGCGGGCGAGCCGGACAGTTCCGCCCGCTGCAGGTCGTCGCCGGGCGTGCCGGCAATGCCGAAATCGATGAGCACCGGCGTCTTGCCGTCGAAGAGCACATGCGCCGGTTTCACGTCGCGGTGGACCACGCCGCGCGCATGGGCGAAGGCGAGCGCGCCGGCAAGCGCCGCAAGCAGCGGACGCAAGGCGGCGGGATCCGCATGGCGCGCCGCCATATCGGACTCGCAAAGCGCCTCGCCCAGCGCCCTGAAGGCGATCCAGTCCTCGCCCCCGGCCACAAGATGCGGCAGGCAGGGATGCGCCAGCAGCCCGGCAAGCCGCCGCTCGCGCTCGAAGCGCCGGAGCGCCACGGCATCCGCCTCCCCCGCAAGGCGCTTCACGACGACCGGCACGCCGCCGATCTCGGCGCGAAAAACCCGGACGGGGCCCTGCCCGCGCAGGACCGCCCCGCTGGCCGGGGGCGGGCCGCCCATAGCGCTAGATCGCGCCGACGCGCCGCCACATCGGCAGGGCGACGGCGAGGATCATGTCGACATTCTCCCGGATGACGCCGAGCGCCACCGCCTCGTCCTCGATCGGCGCGCCCTCGTGGCGCAGCTGGTCGCCGCGCGCGGCCAGCAGGCCGTGGATGGCCCCCGTCACCGCGCCGGCCTCCGGCTCGACGCCGTCGAGCAGCACCTCATAGGCCAGCATCTCGAACAGGCGCACCGTGATGCCGGAGCCGAGCCCGGCCGCCGCGAGCGCGCAGACGGCGCGGCCCTCGTCCGCGCAGATCCTCAGATGGGCGCGATTGTAGCGCCGCACCGCGGCGATGCCTTCCTCCGTCACCGCATTCGGCAGGGCCATCGCCTGGCGCGAGCCGATCATCATGCCGAGCACCTCGCGCTCCGTGGCGGTCGAGCCGTCCGCCTCCGGCAGGCCGCGCAGCTCGCCGATCGTCATGGGCGCCTCGACGAGGGCGTTGAAGGCGGGGGCGTAGAAGCCTTCGTTCAGCGTCGCCTCGCCGGCCGGCACCTTCACCGCCAGCTTGATCATCGACGGCGGCACGACGAGGGCGAGCCGGCGGGCGGCCAGCCGCGCCTCCAGCCGTCGGGGCGCGATCGGGCGGGGGCCGCGCATATAGATGTCGCGCCGGAAGCTGCGGGTCAGGAAGAAGTCCCGCGCGGTCTCCGCCTGGGCGGCGGGAAAGCCCTCGACGAGGCGCCGCTGCTCGTCCGTCATGCAGAGGTCCGGATAGTTCTCGAAGAGGTTGGCCGTCGCCACGAAGGACAGCTTGGCCGCCGCCAGGTCCTGCGCCACGTCGATCTGGTAGCAGGGCGCCCAGTGGGCGTTGAGATATTCATGGCTGAGATAGGCTGTGCCTTCCGTCCGCTCCTTGTCCAGCCGGTCGAGCAGCCCCGCCGGGATCATGTCGGCGCCGGCCCGGGAGAAGGCGCGGGCCACGTCCAGCGCCCTCAGCACGCGCCGGTCGCTGCGCTCGCTGTCCTGCGCGGCGGCCAGGCTGACGAGGCGCTGCATCGGCATGGAGGCCGTCCAGCCCGGCAGCGCGTTGTAGGTGACGTAGAACAGCCCGCCGGGCTTGAGGCGACGCGCGGCGAAATCGACGATATGGCGGCGGTTCTCCACGCTGACCCAGCTCCAGACGCCGTGCAGGGTGATGTAGTCGAACAGCGGCAGGTCCGGCTGGCCGCCGGCGGCCAGGTCCTCGAAGGAGGCCTCCTCCAGGCGGATATTGCCGACGGCGCCGGCCGCGGCGAGCGCCCGCCCGCGCGCGATGTGCGCCGGGTTGAAATCGAAGCCCCAGACCTCGGCCCGCGGATTGGCCGCGGCGATGGTCAGCGCCGTCTCGCCGACCCCGCAGCCCAGTTCGCAATAGGCGAAGGGCGCGCCGTCCTCCACCGGCGGCTCGACGCCGCGCAACAGGCAGGCCGCATCCAGATGCGCCGGCGTCTGCTCGACATAGAAGCCGGGGAGATATTCGATGTCGGAAACGTAACCTTGGGTCCAGTCATTCATGATAAAATCCTATGTTCGAGCAATCCGGAGCTTGTCAGGGAAAAGTCGGAACCGGTTTTCCCGAAGAGACAAACGAAAGCGAAGAAACCTGGAGTCTGTCACAGACTCTAGCGCAGATGCGGCGGCGGGCGGAACTGGACGGTGGCCGGCTCGCGGCGCGGCTGCGCGGGCTTCAGCCAGGTGTTCCAGCCGAGCCGGCCCGCCTTCGCATCCTCGCGCTGGCCGCCGAGCCGCAGCGCCGGCACCTGGTCGGGCTTCAGCTCCAGGCGGATGTTGAACATCTTGTCGGCGCCGAGCGCGCTGGCCGCAAGGTCGGTGAGAAGGCGCGACCGGCTGCCGTCCGGCAGCAGCGAGCGGAAGGCGGGATAGTCGAGCCCTTCCACGCGCAGCGTCACCGTCGACTGGATGTCGAAGGTCCTGGTGCCGATCACCGCATCGTCGCCGAGGCGCGCGAAGGCGCCGCGCGGCCGGGCGCGGTCCGGCAGTTGCGTGCGGTCCGAGGGGGCGATCGGATACCACTCGCCGGCGAACTGCTCGACGCGCAGCCGGTGGCCGAGCGCGCCGGCGAGCGCCCGCTCTATCGCCGCCGCCGAACGGCCCTGCCGGGCGAGGAGCCCGCCGAAGAAGACGAAGGTATGGTCGCCCGCCTTGGTGCGGTCGGTCATGGCCGGCAGGCCGAGGCCGACGAGGGATTTCAGCGCATGGTCGACGGGCGCGGCGGTGGAGAGCTGCGCGGCCCGCTCGCGCTCGATGGCCGGGCGATACTTGGCCCAGGCATTGTAGAGCAGGCCCGAGAGCCGGTTGTTGAAGACGTCGAAGAATTCGCGCAGCGCGAAATTGCGCTCGCGCACGCTCATCTGCACCAGTTCGCTCATGGCATGCGGCAGCACGCCCGAGGGGCCGGTCAGGCCGACCAGCGTCTGCGTCATCTCCACCGGCCCGCCGCCGCGCGGCCGGCGCACGGAAAGCACCTCCGCCGAGGCGAAGCCGAGCGGCACGGAGGAGCGGATCTTCAGCGCCGCCCGCTCGGGATCCACCCCCTGCCCGACCGGATCGACCGGCGGGTGCCGGGCGTCGTGCCCCTCCGAGGCGCCGAGCGCTTCCAGGATGCGGATCATCTGGAAGAGTTCGAACGCCTGCGGCCCGTCGAAAGCGCGGGCGACTAGAGAAGAATTCGATCGCCTGCCCGTGCCGGCCATGTCTTCAGCTTTCCGCTTCGCCCCCGAACGAGGGCGGTGAGCCGTGAGAATGAATTGACGCTCGCATAGAGGCCGAGGAAGCGCTCGATGATGCTCGCCATGAGAAACACGCCGTTGCCGGAGAAATTGCCCTCCTCGAAGGTCATCGTCACGTCGACGCCGCGGCAGAAGGCGCTCTGGCCGAAGCTGCGCACCCGCGCCGTGCCGCTTTGCGAGGAGAGCGCCGTGATGCCGTCGATCAGCGCCCGGGTCTCGGCCGAATTGCGGAAATCGTAGAGCAGCAGGATCTCCTTCAGCGCCTCCACCCCGCCGTCGGAGACGAGCGAGAGATGGTTGAGCGCCAGGTGCGAGATGAGCCGCCAGCGCCCGCCCTGGCCGTAATGCGGGCGGATCGTCGCGGTCGGCACGATGAGCAGCCGCATGCCCTTGACCATCGGCACCGGCTCGACCATCCGCAACTGTGGCTGGCCGCCGCCGAAGGGCAGCCGCTCCGGCCGGTTGCGATTGAGGCAGAGCGTTTCCACCGCCAGGACGTCGTCGGCAAGGCTCTTCGGCTCGAATTCAGGATCGGACAGCGACAGGAACACCTCGCTGCCCGGGTTCTCCTCCCCGGCCGGCCGGCGGTGCGACAGCCACCAGACCGCCGCCTTCTCCTCGCCGCGGATCTCGTCGGCATCGACGCCGTGGCGGATGCCGTAGAAGGGCGAAAGCGCCCGCGCCTCGCCCTCGGCATTCACCGTGGCGACGCTCTCGATGCCGTAGACCTCCAGCGCGTTCAGCCGCCGGCTGTCCGGCACGACGCGGTACTCGGTGACCGTCCGGTCGAGCTTGATCGGCTCGGCGGTCTGCGGGAACAGGTTGACGATCGGCGTGCAGCCGAGCGCGAAGGCGGCGGCCGTCAGCGACCGTTCGAGGCTCGGCGCGGCGCGGTTGAGATAGAGGAAGACGTCGAGCGTGCGCCCCTTGCCGGCAAGCCGCCCGGCCTCGGGGAAGTCGAGGTCGACGAACAGGAACTTTTCCGGGAAGGCGAAATATTCGGTCAGCAGCCCGTAGGCGGGATGCGAGGCCTGCGGATAGGGCAGCATGCCCTCCTGCGGGCCGAAGCCGCCCGGCGAGAGCGCGCCGGCATCCAGCATCGCCGGGCTGCGGTCGCTGGCGCCCTCGGCGAAGGCGATCGCCACCACGTCGTTGAGCAGAAGCTCGTAGAGCGGATAGACGAGCTGCGGCTGGCCGCGCAGGAAGAAGCGCAGGCGCCCGGGATTGTAGGTGGAGAAGCTCTGGTCCTCGCCGGCCATTTCCAGCGTCAGGCGCAGGCAGCCCGCCGCATTGTGCGCCTGCGGCGTCTCGGGCGCCGTGATGGGGCGGCCCGTCAGCGTCGCCGCGCGCACGACGATCGGATGCAGCGTGACATCCGCGCAGGTGCGGAACCGGCAGCGCTCGCCGTCGACCGGCTCGGTGTCGAGCAGCGTGCCCGCCGGCACGGGATAGGGCTCGGCAAGCTCCGGCTTCGGATCGAGCTGGAGGATCGACATGGAGGGGATCGGCCGGTCGAAATGCGGGTAGAGGATGCCGAGCATGGCATTGGTCAGCTCGGGGAAATCGTCGTCCATCTTCTGGCGCACGCGCGCCGTCAGATAGGCGAAGGCCTCGATGAGCCGGCCGACATGCGGGTCCTCGATCGCATCCTCCGACAGGCGCAGCCGGCCCGCGATGCGCGGATTCTCCGCCGCAAACGCCGCCGCCGCCCGGCGGATGCTCAGAAGCTCGCGATTGTAATGGACAAGCAGATCATCCGACATGGAGGCCCCTTGGCGATGAGAAACGGGCATATCGCGATGGTTGTGCGAACATTGGCGCGGATTGTCGCGGGCTGTCAAGGAAGGGCGGGCGGGCAACGGCGCCCCCCCTCTGCCCTGCCGGGCATCTCCCCCTCAAGGGGGGAGATTGGATGGAGCAGCGTTTCGCCCATCGCAAACGACGCTTTTCCGGAAATTCCCCGCCCCTTGCCGATCTCCCCCCTTGAGGGGGAGATGTCCGGCAGGACAGAGGGGGGTGGGATGCGCCCGTCCTCATAGCGTCGGGCACACGAAGGGCGAGAGGACGTCGCGCGCGAAGGGATTGCGCGTGGCGGGGGCGGTAAGACGCATCAGCACGGCGCGGCTGCCGAGGCGGAACTGGTAGGTGACGACGTCCGTCGGGTCCTTCTCGATCTTGCGGCCCTGGTCGAACAGCCGGAAGAGCGCCCAGGCGCCCTGCTCCGTCAGGATGTTGCGCTGGCCGGCGACCTCGGGCGTCATCGACATGGAGGCGCCCGCCACCAGGTTTTCCGGCGGCCAGAGATATTGCGTGCCGGCGGGCGGCCCGTGCGTGTAGCTCGCCACCTTGCCGCCGATATCGAGGAGGAAGGCGCGGGCCGTCATGTCCAGCTTGCCGACCTCCACGGTGAAATCGACATTCGGCTTCTCCTGCCCGGCGAAGAAGACCGTCGTGATGTCGTCGGCCTTCTCGAAGGCGGCGAGCACCTCCTCGGGGAAGCCGAGGCCGAATTGCTGGCCGCTCTTCCAGCGCCAGGGCTTCGTCGTCCGGTCGATATAGGGCTTCAGGTAGGTGTCGCGGAACCCGGCGATGGCGCCTTGCGGGCCGAGCAGGCGGGAGAAGTCGTCGAGCGAGGCGTCGTTGATGCTGTCCCGGTCGAAGGGATAGCGGCCGGCGGTGGTGGCGGTGCACAGCGGCAGGATGGTCGAGGTCCAGATCTCCTTCAGCCGCTCGCGCGAGCTGCCGCCCGTCACCGCGCCCACCTGGGTGAGGATGCGGGCGAAGAAGGGCTGGAGGCTCGGCGGCAGCTTGCCGTTGCGGTCGGTGAGCTGGCTGAGGATCGTCTGCGGCTCGGCGCCGAGTTCCAGCACGTCGCCGCCGGCCGCCACATGGTTGAGCTGGCGGTAGAGCGGCTCCAGCGCGGCCAGCATGTCATCGACGGGCGACTGCTGCCCTTCCGCCGCCGGCACGACGGCCAGGCGGAAGGCCTTGAAATGATCGCTGACCGATTGCGGCACGTTGACGACGCGGCGCGGCGCGCGCACCGTCTTGGTCACCTGCGAAAGCCTCTCGGCCGCCAGCGCCTCGACGGCGCTTGCCGCTGTCGTCGACAGGTCCGCAAGGTCCACCTCCGCGGCGATGGCGGTGAAGAGTTCGCGCGCCGGCGAGGGATTGCCCGCGACGATGGCCACGGCGTCGGCCAGCCGGCGCGCATCGGTCTCGCCGGCGATGCCGAGATCGGCCAGCAGGCTGTCCCAGCGGCTCATATAGGCGACGCGGTAGAGATCGGCGAGGCCGTCGCGGATGCGGCCCGTCTCGCGCTCGCGGTCGAGCGCCGTGTCGGGCCGGCCCATGACCCAGAGGTCGTCCGCCAGCGCGCCCGCCGCCTCGCCCGAGGCGCGCAGCATCACGCCGAGGCCGTTCTTCGTGTAGATGCCCTCGATACCGTCGAAGAAGCTCGCACCGCTCACCCGCGCCAGCGCCTCGGGGCCGGAAAGGCCCATATGGTCGACCGGGCGCCACATCGCCATGGCCGTCACCGCGGGCAGCGTCAGGGCCTGGTCGTAGGCAAGCCGCGCCAGGCTGTAATTGGTGATGTCGGCCCGCGCCTTCTCGACCAGCGCGGCATCGGCCGACGGCGCGGGGATCGAGACGGAGGCGAGTTCGGAGAAATGCTCGGCGATACGCCGGTCGACCGCGTCGCTGCGGTCGTAGAGCATCCAGTTGGCCGCGAAATCCGGGCCGAGCAGCGCCGCCGTCTCGCGGCCCGGCGGGCGCTCGCCGGTCAGCATCAGGTAGAACTTCAACTGGGTGAAGCGCAGCGCGGCGGGCGTGGCCGGGCTTTCGAGGCCCTGGCGCAGATATTGCCAGACGAAGGGGAAGAACAGGTTGGCGAGCGCCTTGTCATAGGCCTTGCGCGCCTCGCCCTGCACCGGATCGGGACTGTAGAGGCCGAAGGTGGCGCCGCGCGGCTCGGCCTCGGCGAGCGCCGCCAGCCGGTCGAGCACCGCCAGCACCGGCTCGAAGCGCATGGAGAGCGTGCCGCCCGGCACCGCCTCGGCGATCTCGCCGCGGGCCGCGGTCGTCTGGCCGGTGACGCCGGCCACATAGGCGCGCCCGTCGGAAAAGCCGAACCACCAGAAGGCGAGCGCCGCGAAGGCGGCAAGGCACAGGACGGCGTTGATCGCGAGGTCCTTGAACCGCGCCGCCGCGAGCGCCGGCCGCGTCAGCCCGCCGAGATCGGCCTCCGGCAGGATGGCCTTGCGGAAGAGGCCGTAGAGGAAGAAGGGGCGAACGCGCCGCATGCCCGGGTCCGGCGCCAGCGACAGCGCCGCCGCGCTGCGGCCGAAGACCGGCGCGAGCGAGCCGGCCAGCGCATCGACATTGTCGCCGTCCTGCCGGCAGGAGACGAAGAAGACGCCGCGCATGTTCGTCGCCGTGCCGAAGCGGTGCATGGTGGCGAGCTGCTGCACGAAGGGCTGGATGCGCTCGCGCAAGAGCGCGAACTGCGCCGGGAACTCGAAGGCCCGCCGGCGCCGCATCTCGTCGGGCTCCTCCTGCAGGCAGACGAACTGGCGCTGCATGATCCGCTCGACGAGGCCGGAAAAGCCCTTGTCGAGCGCCTCCGCAGGCCCGCGCGCATCGCCGCCGAGATCGGGCGCGATCGGCAGGCCGAAGGCGGCCGCCCGCTCCTCCGTCGTCAGGTCCTCGAAAAGCTCCTCGAAGCCGACGACCCGGTCGAGCTTCGTGACGACGATATAGACGGGCGCGTTGGCGCGCAGGCGCTGCACCGCCTCGTCAAGCCGCTGGCGGATGGCCGTGGCATAGGCGACCGCCTCTTCCGGCAGCATGGCCAGGAGCTCGTCGACGCTGACCGCAACGAGGATGCCGTTGACCGGCTGGCGCGACCGCAGGCTGCGGATATGCTGCAATGCCTGGAGCCAGAGCTGGCGGGCCTGCGGCTCCTCGCTGCCGGTGAGCCGGCCGGAAAATTCCACCAGCATCGCCTGGTCGCTGATGTGGAAGCGGGCGGAGGGGGCCTCCACCGCGCCGTCGCCCTCGAAGGGCAGCGTCAGGCCGCTGGCGCGCACCAGCGAGGTCTTGCCCGCGCCGTCGGCGCCGAGCAGCATGTACCAGGGCAGCGCGTAGCGCGCGCTGACAAAGAGGTCGCCGTGGCCGCGCCGCAGGAGGCCCATCGCCCGGCCGGCCGCCTCGCGGAAGGCCGCGATCTCGGCCTCGGCCGCAGCCTCCGCCTTGTCGGTTTTCGCCGCGGCCTCCTCCTCCTGCTTGCGCAGGGCGGCGAGCAGCGCGGCCTCCTCGCTGGAGCGCTTCGTGCGCATCAGGAAGCCGATGCCGCCCCAGGCGAGCGCCAGGAGGAGCAGCACCGCCAGGCGAACCGTGGCCGAGCCGAACGGGCGGATGTCGCCGAAGGCGAGGAGCGGGCCGATGAACCAGACGACGAGCGCCAGGAAGAGGACGACGAGCGTCAGGACGACGCCGGGGCGGCGCAGCACGCGCAGACGCTTGCGGATCCGCCCGCCCACGCTCACGTCAGGCTTTCCCGATAGGCGATGCGCCGGCGCGCCGCCTCGACATAGGCGCGGTCGACGGCAAGGCCGCCGGCCTGGCGGATCGCCTCCAGCGCCTCGGCGACGAATTTCTCCGGATGGTCGCCGGCCAGCATCGGCGCGCGCTTCTCCAGCCAGGCGCGCAGCGCCGGCGAGGCGGGATCGCCCGCCGCATCGGCCAGCGCGACCAGCCCGCTCAGCGCCGCCGTGTCGTTGCCGTCATCGACGAGGTCGGCCTCGAGCCAGGCGGCAACCTGCGGCACGAGCGCGTTGACGCGTAGCGCCCGCTTCGCCTCGGCAAGGCCGTCCTTCAGCATGTCGCGCTTGTCGAGCCAGAAGGCATAGGCCGGCACGGGCTTCTGCGCGGCAACCACGAGGCCCACCGCATCGAGCCGCTCCAGCGCGGCGAGCGTGCGCGGCAGGTCCTGCCGGCGGGCGGAGCCGGAGAGCGGCGCGGCATCGCCGATCGCCGCCTGCACCTGACGGCGCAGGCCGATCTCGTGGTCGAAGGTGGTGAACAGGACGTAGCCGCCGGCCGCGCAGAGGAGAAGCGCAAGGGCGAGCGGCAGCCAGTAGAGGGCGGGCGCGGCGGCGCGGCGGCGCTCCTTCAGCACGAGGCCCGCCTCCGGCACGATGGCCTTCTTCACGGCGCCGCTGATGAAATAGCCGTGGTTCAGCTCCTCGTCGACACCGAGATCGGGCGGCAGCATGCCGCTGCGCGGCATGGCGAAGCGGCGCGACAGTTCCGGCAACAGGGCGTCGATGGACAGCATTTCCTGCCGCGCGCTGGTCATGAAGATGCCGCGCAGGAGAACGCCCCGCCAGGCGCCGTTGCCCATCGGCATCATCGCGTCGACCACCGGCATGACGATGCGCTGGATAGCGGCGATCTGCGCGGAAAAGCCGTGGATGTGCACGCAGCGGATCGCGTCGGCCTCCTTCGACAGGAGCTCGATGTGGCGCCGCCGCATGGTCTCGACCATGTCGCCGAAGCCGGCGTCGATCTCCGCATGCAGCGCCTCGACGGTCTTGGCCTCCTTGCGGGCCTCCTTCCCGTCATGGGGCAGGGCGAAGCCCCAGGGCTGCGCCCGGTCGGCCGGCTCGATGCGCTCGAAGATCTCCTGGAAGCCGGGCACGAGGTCGGTGCGCGACAGGAGCACATAGGCCGGCAGCGTCTGGTCGAGCGTCTCGTCGGCCTGGCGGAACCAGGTGGCGATCGTCTCGGCCGTCATGCGCTGCTCGAGCTGGTCGGCAAGCACGAGATCGGCCGGGCTGACGACCAGCAGGATGCCGTTGACCGGCAGTTTCGGCCGCACGGCGCGCAGCAGGCGGAAGAGTTCGCCCGCATCCTCGGAAACCGGCGCCTCGACGAAGACGGCCTCCGGGCCGACCCACCAGTTGGCCGGACCGATCGTCTTCGGCATGCCGAGGCGCATTTCCGAGCTTTCGAGCAGGCAGGTCTTGCCGCTGCCCGCCGGGCCGACGACGAGGAAGAACGGCACCGAATAGCGCCCGCGCGCGCCTTTGAGGCCGCGGTCGGCGAGGAAGGCGCCGACCTGCCGGCGCAGGTCGCGCAGCGCCGGCGTCTCGGGCGTGCCGCGCCGCACGAAGAGGCGGGAGAAGACCACCGGCAGCAGCGCCCACACGACGACGGGCAGGAGCGGCAGGAGGAGCTTCAGGTCGGGATTGTCGACGGGCGGCTGCCTGGCCAGATACCAGCCCGCGGCGAGCGCCGCCGCAAGTCCGATGAGCCAGACGATGAGCAGCCATGGCCTCATGGCGTCTTTTCCGCCGGGATCTGGAATTCGACGCGCCGGTTGCGGGCGCGGTTCTCCCGCGTCGTGTTGGGCACGATCGGATCGTTGGCGCCGCGTCCCTCGAAGCTGACGCGGGCGGCATCGTCGACATGGCGCTGCAGCATCTGCGCGGCCGAGCGCGCCCGGGCGAGCGAGACCGCCATGTTGTCGCCGAGCGGGCTTCCCGCGCCGACGGGCACGTTGTCGGTGTGGCCGACGACGACGATGGCGCCGCTTTCCCCGTCGAGCGCGTCACCGATCTTGGTGATCAGCGGCTCCTCGGAAAGCGACAGGTCTGTGCCGCCGGAGGGGAAGGAGGCCTTCAGCATGCGGATCGCCACGCGCTCGCCGATGCCCGTCACCTCGATGCGGCCGTCGGCGATCTCGGCGGCGAGCGCCTCGCTGAGCCGCTCGATCTGCGTCTTGCGCACCGGCGGCACGGGGTCGGGAATGGTCGGGATGCCGGCGCGCTCGACGAGCAGCGGGATGGCGGGGACGAGCGCGCTGATCTGCGTCGCCGTCTCCTCCATGCTGGAGCGCAGGCTGATCGAGGAGAAGGCCCAGACGACGGCGAGCAGCGCCAGCAGCACCAGCGCCGCCGCCCAGGGCGCGGCCATGCTGCGCGGGGCGCGGTGCGGCGCGGCGGCGCTCTGCCAGACCTGCGAGAGATTGCGCTCGTAGGGGCCGCGCACCCGGCGGATGACGCGGTAGAGGTCCTGCCTGAGGCGGGCGAACTGGCCCTGCCCGCCGTCCATGACGCGGTATTTGCCGCTGAAGCCGATGGACAGGCAGATCGCCATCAGTTCCAGCACGTCGATGTTCTGCTCGGGCTGCTGGAGGAGCTGCTGGAGCAGGTCGTAGAAGCGCTCGCCGCCCCAGGTCTCGTTGTAGAGGATGGAGACGAGGCTCTGGCTCGCCCAGCCGGTCGTCGCGCCCCAGCGGGTGTTGAGGATGATGTCGTCGATGACGGCGCACAGCGCGTAGCGCGAGACGCGCACCAGCCGGTCGGGCGTGTCGCGCGCCATGGCGGCCGTCTCGAAGTTGCGGATCTCCTCCAGCACCCGGCGGCGGAACTCGGCGATGTCGTCGGGCGCGGCGCTCTCGTTGAGCCGGCCGGCAAGCCACAGCAGCGGCGAGGCGGCGCCGACCAGCGGGTTCACCGCGGCAAGGTCGAAGGCCTTCTCGATGGCCGGATCGCCGCGGTGACGCGCGCGCTCGACCGGCAGCGCATCGAGGCCGAAATCGAGATCGTCGTTCCGCTCCGCACCGGCGCGGGCGGAGAAGAAGCCGCCGTCGCCGGAGGAGAAGCCACCGCGCGGCAGGCTTTCCTGGCCGAAGCCGGAGACCGGACGCGCCTGCACGCCGCCCAGCGGCCTGCGGATCGTGTCGTCGGCGTTCGGGAAATCGGCAAATGGATCGTTCACGCCCGCCTCCTCAGTCCTTCACGGCCCAAAGGTCGAGCTCGAGCGCCGGGAAATCGCCGGCGACGTGGATCGCAAGCCCGGTGCCGGCCGCCACCTGCTTCCAGTTGGGGCTGGAGCGGTCGAGTTCGAAATAGGCCTTGCCCGTGTGATAGGGGATCTGGCGCGGGGCGACCGGCAGGGCGCGCAGCATGATGCCGGGAAGCGCCGCATTGACGAGTTCGGTGATCTGCTCGGCCGCGCCGATCTTGATCTGCCCGACCAGCCGGCGCACCAGCGCGTCGGCGGGCATGTCGGCCTTGGCCGCCAGGATGAAGGAATACTTGCCGTAGATCGAGCGGTCCGGCACGTCGGCGACGCGGATGCCGTAGCGGTGCTCGATGAGCGGGATGGTGATGGCGCTGCGCTCCAGCACGGCGTTGAGCGCCTGGCGCACGGCCGCCGCGACGGGCGCGAAGGACAGCTGCAGGCGCTCGTGGTCGTAGAGCGGGAAGGGACGCGGCCGGTGGCCGGCGGCGGTGAAGGTGGCCAGCTCGCCGGCAAGGCCGATCATCGCCACGAACAGTCGCTCGGGATGCACGAAGGCGGCCGAGGCCATGTGGGTGAAGACGGGCTGCCAGCGGTTGATCGTCTGCAGCATCATCAGGTCGGTGATCTCGGCGGCCGTGCCGACATTGGTGCCGGCAAGGCGCGAGGCGATCGCCTCGCCGCGATGGTTGGTGAGGCCGACGATCTCCGTCAGGAGGCCGGAGAGGATGGGCGAGACCGCGCAATCCATCGCCGGCGGCACGTAGCTCTCGTCGAGCACCACGGAATTGTCGCTGCGCACCTCGACGATACGCGCAAGGCCGATGCCGACGAGACCGCTGCGGTCGCTCGTCTCCAGCCCGTAGCGCAGGCGCAGCTTGCCGACATTGATCGGCGCAGCGGAAAGATCGGAACTGTTGGCGTCCGCCACGTCGACCTCGGCGAGCGTGTAGCGCGTGGTCAGCTCGGCCTCCGCATCCGCCACCTCGCGCCCGCCCGGCTCCGTCAGCGGCAAGGTGAGGTAGATGACGGCATTGCGCACGTTCTCGCCCAGCATCAGCGGCGGCAGGCGCACGCCGTCGTCGGGCAGCGAGAAGGGCGTTCCGTCGGGAAACACGCCGGCCGCCCGCTCGACGGCGAACTGGCCGATCGACAGGAGCTCGCGGTTGAGGCGCAGTTCGGTCAGGCCCCAGCCATAGGGAACGAGCGCGCGGGTGCGGGCCCTCAGCTGGCGCTCGACATGGCGCGCTTCCTGCTGGAAGTGCTGGGCACGGATAAACATCCCCTCCGACCAGATCACCTTGTCATCGAACGACATCCACACCCTTCCTTACGCCGGCGGCGCGGGCCTGCCCGCGTCGCACCGACCTTCCGCCACACCATGACGTGCTCAGTCCTGCGGCCCCAGTTCGATGGACAGTGTCTTCAGCTCCGCCTTGAGCTTGAACTTCTTGTCCCCCTGGAGCCCGACCATGGCCCGCCACTTGGCCTCCTCGAAATTGCGAAACCCGACCACCACGGCAATAATCGTGGTTCCCTCGATCAGGTTCGCCTTGACCCGCTGCACCTCACCGGGTGCGAAATAAAGCTCCGTCTTGCCCAGCATGGTGGGCCCCAGCGTCTCGGCATCCGTCTCCCAGAGCTGGCGGAAGCTGGCATTGGCGAATGCCGTCTCGCCGTTCAACTGGTAGAGCCGCATCACCACCGGCTGCGGCATGCCGTCCGGCCCCGGATTGACGAGGGGCGAGGCGACCGCGATGACGTCGAGGCTGGCATCGACCGGCGCCGGCTTGATCTCGATCTCCTTCGGCGGCGGCTTCTTGTCGCCGAACATGCCGCAGCCCGTGAGCGAAAAGGCGACGAGACCCAGGCACAGGAGGGCGAAAGGGCGCGCGAACACCGCGCGCAACCCGGCCAGCCGCCACCGCACCGGATGAAGTCCACTCGTCAACCTGCCTTCTCCTTGCGAAGAAGATCGCGCAACCGCTCCTCGAACCTACGTTTTTCGTCCACAGACAAGACCGACATCGACGCTTCAACAGCCTTTGCGACCGTCGCCGCATCCAGCCCTATTGCCGCTGCAACGAGATTCGCTTCCGCCCCGGACGAAGCTACCGTCTCGCCCGCCGCATTGGTATTTGCATTCGAGGCATTGTCCATGCCTCCGGAGATATCCACAGGATTCGGCTCGCCATGCCGGCCGGCCGCATCGGGAATCCACCAATCCTGTAGAACCTCAACCTTGTCCCGAGCATTCTCCGGCCCCGCGTCCGGCAGGATGGCGACCTTGACGGCCTGCTCGGCAAGGTCGTCGAAGCCGAACGGGCCTTCGGCGAAGGGATCGTCGGCGCCGGCGGCCGGAACGGCCCGGCCGGCTTCAACCGCCACGGCCGGCGCCTCCGTCTCGACCGCAACCGCGATGACCGCGTCGCCGAGCGTCAGCACGTCCCTGTCGACCAGCATGCGGGAGGCCTCGCGCGCCAGCGGCACGCCGTTGACCAGGACGCCATTGGTGGACATGTCGGTGAGGAGGAAGCCGCCGGCCTGCCGCTCGATGCGGCAATGGCGCTTGGAGACGATGCGCTCGGGATCGGCGAGCACCCAGTCGGCCTCGGCGGAGCGCCCGATGACGAGGGCGCCCGTCTCGACGGTCTTCTCCCGCAGGCCGGCCATCAGCCGCTCCGGCCCCTTGAGTACAAGTCGCAATCGCATTGTCCACCCCCGCTGACGATCCGGATTTTCCGCCTGATCCAAGAATCACGGAATCGCTGGCACGCGCGGATGTTACCCCACCGTCTTGCGCGCGGCCACCAGGTAAGCGGAATAATACATGCAGGAACGATCGTGCAACCTTACGTGCCAGGGCGCCTCCGCCGGCACGCCGGCGCGCCGCAGCGTGCCGGCCGCAAGCGGCCCCTCGGACAGGAGAAGGTCCAGGATCGCCTCCGGGCTTCCGGCATGGACGGAGCGCTGCGAATGGCCGCCGAGCCAGGCCTCCACCGGCGTCACCTGCCCCGCCCAGTCGAACGGCACGGACAGCACCGCCCGGCCACCATCGGTGAGCACGCGGCTGATCTCGACGAGCCCGGCGCGCGGATCGCGCATACAGTCGACGACGTTCATGCCGATGGCGAGCGCGAAGGTGCCGGCCGAAAACGGCAGCGCCAGCGCATCGCACAGCCAGACGTCGCCGCGCGGGCCGGCCCCGTGGTTAAGGGCATAGGACCGCCGGTCGTAGACGAGGCCGACGCGGCGCAGGCCGTAGTCGATGCGCCCGCCGACCACCGCCTGCCGGCCGCAGCGCGCCAGCGGCACGGAAAGGTCGATGCCGAGCACGTCGCGGCCGAGCCGCTCGGCCGCGTCCGTCACCGTGCGTCCCGCCGCGCAGCCGATGTCGAGCACCGGGCCGTCGGGCAGGTCGCCCTCCAGCATGTCGAAGGCCTGGGCGAGATTGCGCGAGACCGCGCCCGGCACGCCGCCGCCCGGCACCGGCGCGGGGGCGACGGGATCGCGGTCCCCCCAATGGTCCCAGGCATAGGAGGAGACGTGCTGGCGGATCGATTCCAGGCCGCTGCCCGGCCCCGCCGCGTCGCCCAGGAGGCTCTCGACGGCCGGCGTCAGGTCGCTGCGGGCCATCAGGTAGAAGAGGTTGTCCTGCACGAAGCGGCGCACCTCCGGCACGATGACCGGCATGCCGTCGAGGATGGGGAATTCCGAGCCGCACAGTTCGCAGGACAGGATGCCGCTCGCCACATCGTCCCCCGCCTCCGCCTCCACGGTGGTGAGCCTCAGCCGGCCCTCCAGCCCGTTCAGGCGGCAGAGCGGGCAGACCGGCCGCAGCGTCTCGAAATGGGATAGCCGCACCTCAGCCGCCGATCATCACGGTCGGGCAGCCGGGCGGCAGGATCTTGCCGACGGGGCTGGGGATCGGCGCCACGCAGACCGAATGCAGCGTCAGGTCGTTGACCCTGGCGGCCGGCAAGCCGCCGATCAGAACGGTGGAGGAGCCCTTGGAGATCATGCCCGGCCCGCCCGGCACGCAGGTGGGCAGCGAGCAGAGGATGGTCATGTCCGTCACGCGCGCGGCCGGCATGTTGCCGATCATCACCGTCGGCAGGCCGCCGATGATGGCGAGCGGCAGGGCGGGATGCGGCACGGGCGTCGGCACGAGCGCGGCCGGATGGATCGGCGCGTGGCAATGCGGCGCGTCCTGCTTGACCATGTCTCCCATGCGTGCGGCGTTCACAGGGCCTTCTCCGCCTCTTCGACGAGGTGCTTTTCGAGTTTCAACACGTTCCAGCCATTACGGCGGCTGTAGGTGACCCTGTCAAGCAGCGTGCGCACGAAATGCATGCCGAGCCCGCCGATCTGCCGGCTCTCCAGGTCCGCCTCGATATCGGGCACGGGAATGCCGAGCGGGTCGAAGGGCCGCCCGTCGTCCTGCACCTCGATCGTCAGGAGGCCTGCCGTAATCGACAGGGCGAGGACGATCTCGTGCGCCTCGCCGTCCTCGAAGCCGTAGTTCACCACATTGGTGAGGATCTCGTCCAGCGCCACGTCGATGCCGGTGACGTCGGCCTCGCCGGCGCCGTGCATCTCCAGGAAGCGCCGCACCTTCTCCGCCGCCACCTGGATGTCGCCATGGGTGTTGCCGATGGTAAAGGCGGTTTCCCGCGCAAGCCGGCCGCGCGCCTTGAACAGCAGCGCGCAGGCCGCGCCCGACCGCTCGCGGTCGACCCGGCCGCGCACCAGCGCCGCGATGCCCTCCGGCGGGGCGGCCGTCGTCCCGGAAAGGGGCGCGGCGACGTCGCCGGCCGCAAGCCAGAGGATGTCGCCGGCCGCAAGGACCGCCTCGCCGGCGCCGTCCGCCCGGGGAAGGACCGCCGCGGCCTTGCCGCAGGCCGCGCCCGACGCCCTGCCGGTGACCACGTCGAGGACGAGGAGGCCGATGTCGAGGCCGGACGTGTCGACCCGTGCCGCCAGCGCCGCCAGCGCCTCGCGCGCGCTCCCCGCCGTGGAAACGATGGCGCGCAGCAGCTGGCGGATGCCGGCCGCGCGCAGGGCCGCGGCGATATCGCCGCCCGCCACCCGCACGGCGCTGGCCGAAAGCACCGAGGGCGCCGGCCAATGGTGATCGTGGAAGGAGACCGCATCGCCCGCTTCGCCCGCCCCGCCCTCCAGTTCGGCCTCGCGGCGCACGGGAAAACGCTGCGGCAGGAGCGAGGCGCGCAGATGCGCCACGAGCGCTGTATCGGAAACCCGGTTTTCCCGCATCACGTCGGCGCACCGAAAAGTGTCAAAAAACGTTCTGGCAAGTCGTGCAACTTTCTGAAATCATCGCCCGCATCCGACGCCGTCCGGCGAAGCGCCAGAGTGATCAACACTAAGCCCGAGGTCAATATCATCATGAACATCGCCGAAGCCCGGCAGGGAGGCAAGCTCGTCGTTTCTCCCAGCGGCAGGATCGACAGCCAGACCTCTCCCGTCTTCGACAGGCATCTTTCCGCCGTCATCGACCGGGGCGACGTCAACCTCGTCATAGACCTGACAAATCTCGACTATATCAGCAGCACCGGGCTTTCCGCCTTCCTGTCGGCGGCCAAGAAGATTCGCGCGGCAGGCGGCGGTATGGCGCTGGCCGGCCTCAACAGCCGCATTCGCCTGGTCTTCGAGATGAGCGGTTTCTTAAGGCTGTTTCCGATTTATCCGAATGTCGACGCCGCACTCTCCGGGTGAAAAGAAGAGGACGGTAGACTTTTACGCGTACTAGGTTTTAGAGTTGGTAACTGTTTTGTCTTACGAGATTTGATTCTAATCATCCTTTTGCGCTGAAGCACGGTTTCCCGGGCGCTTGGCGTGGCAAGAGCTGGGGGGCTGTTTTGCTGAACGTGGATCTGCAATCACTGGTAGGGCGACTGAACGCGCATTGCCGTTCGTCGCTCGAAGGCGCCGTCGGGCTGACACTGTCCAGAACCCATTACAATGTCGAGATCGAGCACTGGCTGACGAAGCTGGTGGAGGCGACCGACAACGACGTCGCGGCCATCCTGCGGCATTTCGAGATCGACACGGGGCGGCTGGCGGCCGATCTCACCAAGGTGCTCGACCGGCTGAAGACCGGCAACAGCCGCTCGCCGGCGCTCACCCCCAACGTCGTCAAGTGGGTGCGGGAAGCCTGGATCTACGGCTCGCTGCAATATGGCGACAGCTCGATCCGCAGCGGCTATCTCCTCGTCAGCCTGCTCGGCGACGACGCGCTGTCGGCGCTGGCGCGCGACGCCTCGCCGCTCTTTGCGCGCATCAACGCCGAAACGCTGAAGACCAGCCTTCTGAAGATCGTCTCGGGCAGCAGCGAGGCCGGCCAGTCGGCCGCCGCCGGCGGCAAGGCGGCCACGTCCGGCGGGGCGCCCGCCGCCTCCTCGGCCGGCCCGGCCGGCGGCTCGGCGCTCGACCAGTACACGATCAACCTCACCGCGCGGGCGCGCGAAGGCAAGATCGATCCCGTGCTCGGCCGCGATTCCGAGACGCGCCAGATCGTCGACATCCTCACCCGCCGCCGCCAGAACAACCCGATCCTGACCGGCGAGGCCGGCGTCGGCAAGACGGCGGTCGTCGAGGGCTTCGCGCTGAAGATCGCCGCCGGCGAGGTACCGTCGGCGCTCAAGGACGTCGAGCTCCTGTCGCTCGACCTCGGCCTCCTGCAGGCGGGCGCCGGCATGAAGGGCGAGTTCGAGAACCGGCTGAAGAAGGTGATCGAGGAGGTGAAGGCCTCCGCCAAGCCGATCATCATGTTCATCGACGAGGCGCACACGCTGATCGGCGCAGGGGGCGCTGCCGGCCAGAACGACGCGGCGAACCTCCTGAAGCCCGCGCTGGCGCGCGGCGAGATGCGCACGATCGCCGCCACGACCTGGGCGGAGTACAAGAAGTATTTCGAGCGCGACCCGGCGCTCACCCGCCGCTTCCAGGTGGTCAAGGTGGAAGAGCCCGACGACACGGCGGCCATCGCCATGATGCGCGGCCTCATCCCGACGCTGGAGCGCCACCACGGCGTGCGCGTCCTGGCCGAGGCCGTGGAGGACGCGGTCCGGCTGTCGCGCCGCTACATTCCGAGCCGCCAGCTGCCCGACAAGGCGGTGAGCCTGCTCGACACGGCCTGCGGGCGCGTCGCCATCGCCAGCAACGCCATTCCCGCCGCGGTGGAAGATCGCCGCCGCCGGGTGGAGATGATCGACGTCGACCTCGGCGTTCTCGCCCGCGAGACGAAGATCGGCGCGGACCACGCCACCCGCATCGCGGACCTCGAAGAGGAGCGTGTGCGCGTTGCCGAGGAACTGGAAAAGCTGGAAGACCAGTGGAAGCGCGAGCAGGACCTCGTCTCGCGCATCCGCGCGCTGCACGACGCGCTGACGGCGCCGGACGAAGCCGAGCCGGGCGAGAAGAGCCCCGAGGAGATGAAGGGCGAGCTTTCCGCCCTTACCGGCGAGCTGGAAGCGCTGCAGGGCGAGACGCCCTTGATGCGGGTGACGGTCGACAGCCAGGCGATCGCCGAAGTGGTCGGCAACTGGACCGGCATCCCGGTCGGCCGCATGGTCTCCAACGAGATCAAGACGATCCTCGGCCTCAACGACAAGCTGCGCGAGCGCGTCATCGGCCAGTCCCATGCGCTGGAGGCGATCGCCGAGACGATCCGCACCTCGCGGGCAAAGCTGCTCGATCCGCGCAAGCCGATCGGCGTGTTCCTGATGGTCGGCACCTCGGGCGTCGGCAAGACCGAGACGGCGCTGGCGCTGGCGGACCTGCTCTACGGCGGCGAGCAGAACCTCACCGTCATCAACATGTCGGAATTCAAGGAAGAGCATAAGGTCTCCATGCTCGTCGGCTCGCCCCCCGGCTATGTCGGTTACGGCGAAGGCGGCGTCCTGACGGAGGCCGTGCGCCGCCGGCCCTATTCGGTCATCCTCTTCGACGAGATGGAAAAGGCCCATCCGGGCGTGCAGGACGTGTTCTACCAGGTGTTCGACAAGGGCATGCTGCGCGACGGCGAAGGCCGCGACATCGACTTCAAGAACACGGTCATCATCATGACCTCGAATGCCGGCACCGACCTCATCCACAAGCTCTATGCGGACCCCGCCAAGCGGCCGGACCTGGCCGAGCTGACGGAGGCGATCCGGCCGGAACTCCTGAAGAGCTTCAAGCCGGCCTTCCTCGGCCGCTGCTCGGTCGTGCCCTATTTCCCGCTCTCCGACGACGTGATCCGCCAGATCGTCACCCTGCAGCTCGGCCGCATCCGCAAGCGTTTCGCGGAGAACTACAATGCGGTGCTGAGCTGGGACGAGACGCTCGTCGAGGAGATCGCCAGCCGCTGCACGGAAGTGGAAAGCGGCGCCCGAAACATCGAGTACATCCTTTCGCGTGGTCTCCTGCCGAGACTTTCCTCCCATGTTCTCGCCGTCATGGCGGAGGGCGGGCAGATCGGCGGGCTGAAAGCCGTACTCGATGAAAACGGCCAGTTCGAATTCCACGCGCAACCTTCGGGCGATACGGTCGCGCAACCGGACCAACCGACGGAATTCGTGGCGGCACAATGAAGGCAATGCCGGGCGGGTCACGACCGCCCCGGCGCATCGACAACATCTCACCAGGATACCAAGGGAGCTAACTATGGCAGTCTATTTGAAATACGAAGGCATCGACGGCGAAGCGACGCACGAGAAGCACACGAAGTGGATCGAGGTGCAGTCCCTGCAGTTCGGCGTCGGCCGCGGCATCTCCACCCCGACGGGCGGCGCCACGAACCGCGAATCCAGCCAGCCGAGCGTCAGCGAAGTCGTCATCACCAAGATGCTCGACAACTCCTCGACGGCCCTGTTCGCCGAATCGGTGACGGGCACCGTGGGCAAGAAGGTGGAAATCCACCTCGTCAACACCGGCGACCCGGGCGACACCTATGTCGAATACACGCTGACCGATTCGCTCATCTCGGGCTACAGCGTCTCCTCGGGCGGCGACCGTCCGAGCGAATCGATCTCGATCAACTTCACCAAGATCGAGTTCAAGTTCACCGCCTTCGACGCGAAGAACAAGACCGCGAGCCCGATGGTGGTCGGCTACAACATGGCCACGGGCAAGAAGATCTGATGCCGGCATAACGGCCTTCGCGGCGCGGCCTGCCTGCAAGAGCAGGACCGCGCCGCGAGCTTCGACGGAGCGCGCCGCGCGCCTCCGACCTGTGACACAAGACGGCGATGCGTGCCGTGCGCGCATCCTTCGGGCAGCAAGACCCCATGGCGACGACCCTAGTTCAAGAGGACCGCTGGATCACCCTGGAGACCCCTCTGGGCAAGGACGTCTTTGCCGCGACGGAAGCGCGCGGCACGGAAGGCATTTCCAGCCTCTTCGAATTCACCGTCAGCGCCCTTTCCACCCGCACCTCGATCGATCCGAAGGACCTGCTCGGCAAGAGCGTGACGCTCTCCATGGCGCGTCCCGGCGGCAAGCGCCGCTATGTCAACGGCATCGTCACCGCCTTTTCCGCCGGCGCCTTCACGCGCAGCGAGTACCGGCTCTACACGCTCGTCGTCTCGCCCAGCCTCTGGCTCCTCAAGCGCACCTCCGACCACAAGGTCTTCCAGGAGAAGACCGCCGTCGCCATCATCGAGCAGTTGCTGGGCGACAGCGACGTGCCCTTCGAGAAGAAGCTGAGCGCCAGCTACGAGACCTGCGAATACCGGGTTCAGTTCGGCGAGACGGATTTCGACTTCTTCCAGCGCCTCCTTTCCGAGGAGGGCATCTTCTATTTCTTCAAGCACAAGGACGGCGAGCACAAGCTGGTGCTGGCCGACAATGCCTCGGCCTATGCCGATTGCCTGCAGGACACCGTCGAATATCGCCAGGGGCAGGAAGAGGCGGTCGACGGCATCCACACCTTCGACACGGCCGCCCACCTCACCGACGCTCAATGGCATATCGAGGACTACGACTTCGAGAAACCGGCCAACAATATCGAGGGCGAGCGCAAGACGAACCAGCAGCCCGCCTCGGCCAAGAAGTGGGAGCACTACCGCTTTCCCGGCACCTCCGTGAAGGCCGACACGCTGAAGCGCTTCGCCACCGCCGCCATCGACGCGGCCGAGGCCGGCTTCGAGACGGCGGAGGGCGGGAGCACCTGCGCCAGCTTCACGAGCGGCCACGCCTTCACGCTGAAGGGCCATCCCGTCGCAGCGGAGAACCGCCGCGTCGTGCTGACGACGGTGCATCACGAGGCCCTCAACCGCGTGCATTTCGCCCAGCGGCCCGGGACCGAGGCCAAGCCCTATTACCGCAACACCTTCACCACGATGCCGGCGACGCGCATTGCCCGCGATCCGCTGCCCGCGCCCAAGCCTGTCGTGCAGGGTCCGCAGACCGCGCTTGTCGTCGGCCCGTCGGGCGACGAGATCCATACCGACAAATACGGCCGCATCCGCGTGCAGTTCCACTGGGACCGCTACGGCAAGAAGAACGAGAAGAGCTCCTGCTTCGTGCGCGTGGCGCAGTCGCTCGCCGGCAGCAACTGGGGCTCCGTCTTCGTGCCGCGCGTCGGCATGGAGGTGGTGGTGCAGTTCCTCGACGGCGACCCGGACCGGCCGCTGGTGACGGGCGCCGTCTACAATGCCGACAACATGCCGCCCTGGGCGCTGCCCGCCAACATGACGAAGAGCGGGCTTCTGACCCGCAGCAGCAAGTCCGGCCAGACGGCCAATGCGAACGAGCTTTCCTTCGAGGACAAGAAGGGCGAGGAGAAGATCACCTTCCACGCCGAGAAGGATTTCCTGCGCGAGGTCGAGAACGACGACACGCTGGATGTCGGCCACGACCAGAAGCGCACGATCAAGAACAACCGCACGACCGAGATCACCGAGGGCAACGAAAGCCTGACGATCAAGAAGGGCAACCGGACGGAAAAGATCGAGACGGGCAACGAGACGCTCGATATCGACAAGGGCAACCGCACCGTCACGCTGTCGACCGGCAACGACGAGCTGACCCTCAAGAAGGGCGGGCGCACCGTGGCGCTCACCATGGGCAACGACAGCCTCACCCTTTCCAAGGGCAACCAGACGACGAAGGCCAGCGCCGGCAAGATCACGCTGGAGGCGATGCAGGGCATTACGCTGAAATGCGGCACCAGCACGGTGGAGATCACCCCGGCCGGTATCACCATCAAGGGCGTCACCCTCTCCATCGAGGGCACGGCCAAGACCGATGTCAAGGGTCCGATCGTCAACGTCGCGGGCGATGGCATGGCCATCCTCAAGGGCGGCATCGTGAAGATAAACTAGGGCGGTTCCGGCAAGCGCGCAGGCGCGCCTTGCATCCGCAATCGGGAAGAATGAAGGGCAGACGGTGAAGATCCAGACGGAAGCCTTCCGCAAGGTGACGGCGCAGACGGCGCAGGAGATCTGCAGTCGCGCGGACCTGTCCGCCGAGGCTCGCCCCTTCCTCTTGCCCGACCTGTCGCCGCAGGGCTTCCTCTCGCTGCTCGTCGAGGCAGAGAATATCGGCGACGCCGTGCGCTTCCTCGCCTTCGCCCTGCCCATCCGCGAGGCGATCTGGTGGGCCCATGTGGTGGCGCGGACCAATATCCCGGTGCCGACCGAGCTGGAGATGCTGTGCCTGGACCGGACGGCGGCCTGGGTCTACGAGCCGGACGACGCGCGGCGGCGCTCTTGCATGGAATGCGCCGAATCGGCCAAGTTCACCGGAGCGGCGGCCTATGCGGCGCTGGCGGTGTTCTGGTCCGGCGGCAGCCTTGCGCCGGAGGGCATGCCCGATGCGGAGGCCGATCCGCGCCTGGGGCCGATCGGCGCGGGGGCGTCCATCCTGCTGTCGATCACCAACGGCGATGCGGCGACGCTCGTCGACCGTTTCGAGACGGCGGTCGTCCGGGCGATGAGCATCGCCAACGGCGGCAACGGCTGGTTGCCGGGCGAACGGCCGGCAGGGGCGAACGGAGCGTGAGCCGAGCGTCACGAAACCGTGTGGCGGTTTGCGGGACGGCGGGCTCGGGGCGAAGACCCGCAATCGGGAGATTCGCTTCAAGATCAATTAAGTATTTGGGGCTAAGCATGCTGTGCGGGCCTCGCGTAGAGCGGTATCCGATTGAAGTGCGGCGGAAGCGGCAGGCGCCGGGTGTTCCGCAATCAGCCCGCGAGGGAAGGACCTAGACCCATGGCTCTGCCGCAGGTTATCGATATCGATGCTCTGCTCCAGCCGATCTCGGAGGAGGCGTCTGCGGGCGTCGATCCGCGTTCCGACAGCTCGCCCACCTCGCTCTACTACCGCACCAAGGATGCCCGCAACGCCGCCCGCTCGGCCGAACGGGCCACCGTCGAAATCGGCGGCGCGCCGCCGGAGGAATGGGACACGGTCGCCGAGACGGCGGCAAATATCCTCGGCAGCCACGGCAAGGATCTCGAAATCGCCGCCTGGCTGATCGAGGCGCTGTTGCGGCAGGACGGGTTCCTCGGCCTGCGCGACGGCCTGAAGGTGATGACGGGCCTCGTCACGGGCTTCTGGGAGACCTGCTTTCCCGAGCTCGACGAGGACGGCATCGAGGGCAAGGTGTCCGCCGTCGCCGGCCTCAACGGGTCGGGCGCAGTCGGCACGCTCATCCAGCCGATCCGCCTCGTGCAGATCACGCGCGGCTCGCAGGCCAGCTTCTCGCTGTGGAACTACGAGCAGGCGACCGACCTTGCCAAGGTCACCGATCCCGGCCGCCGCCAGGAGCGGATCGACAACGGCGCGGTCACCATGGAACAGTTCATGGAGAGCGTGGCCGATACGCCGCCCTCCTTCTTCGCCGACACCCAGGCTGCCATTCAGGAGACGCTCGCCGCCCTTGCGGAAATGTCGTCGGCCTTCGATGCGGTAGCCGGCGTCGACGCCCCGCCCGTCTCGGCGCTGCGCGAGCTCCTGGAGGAGATTTCCCGCTCGATCGCCCATTTCGCCGCTGACAAGCTGGCGGTGGCGAACTATTCTTCCGGCAGCGAGGACATCGCCGCCGACGACCCGGCAGACGTGGGCGAAGCCGGTGCACGCGCGACGGGGGAAGCCACCGTCGTCGTGCGGAAGATCGAAGGCTACCAGTCGCGCGAGGAGGCGCTGGCGGAATTGTCCCGCATCGCCTCCTATTTCCGCAAGACCGAGCCGCATTCGCCCATGTCGTACACGCTCGACGACGCCGTCCGGCGCGCGCGCATGAGCCTGCCGGAACTGCTGCTGGAACTGGTCGAGGACCCGTCCCACCTGCAGCGCATCCTGCTGGCGGCGGGCATCAAGCCGCCGGAGCAGTCACAAGGTTACTGATAACGAGTTGCAGTAGATCCACCGCTTGAAGAGGGGGCCGTCATGGCAGAAAGCGTTCAACAGAAACTGAAGAGAGTGCGCGCGCCGCGCGTTCACATCACCTACGACGTGGAGACGGAAGGCGCACAGGTCCGCAAGGAGCTGCCCTTCGTCGTCGGCGTGATCGGCGACTTCTCGGGCAAGTCCTACGAGCCGCAGAAGCCGCTGCGCGACCGCAAGTTCACCCAGATCGACCGCGACAATTTCGACGACGTGATGCAGCGCATGACGCCCGGCGCGGAATTCAAGGTGGAGAACACGCTGGCCGGCGACGAGTCGCTGCTGCCGGTCTCGCTGAAGTTCAAGTCGATGGACGACTTCGAGCCCGGCGCCATCGTCGAGCAGGTCGAGCCGCTGCGCAAGCTGCTGGCCGTGCGCAACAAGCTGCGCGACCTGATGTCGAAGGTCGACCGCTCGGAAGAGCTGGAAAGCCTTCTGGAAGAAGTCCTGCAGAACACCGACAAGCTGACCGCCCTCGCCGGCGAGCTCGGCGCAGACAAGGAGTAAGGGCATGAGCGCCGAGACCCAAGCAGCCGGCAGCGCCGCTGCCGCCGAAGAAACCGGCTCCGTGAGCCTTCTCGACCAGGCCATCCAGGTCACCAAGACGGCCGAGCCGGACGAGATCCAGGACCTTCTGCGCACGCTGACCTCGGAAGCCCTCTCGGGCACCGTGACGTTCAGCAAGAACCTGACGCAGACCTTCAACAAGGCGATCGCCGCGATCGACGAGAAGCTTTCCAAGCAGCTCACCGCGATCATGCACAACGAGGATTTCCAGAAGCTGGAAGGCTCCTGGCGCGGCCTCAACTACCTCGTCAAGAATTCGGAGACCAGCTCCACGCTGAAGATCCGCGTTCTCAACATGTCCAAGAAAGAACTGCACAAGGACCTGACGAAGGCCGTCGAGTTCGACCAGAGCCAGGTCTTCAAGAAGCTCTACGAGAACGAGTTCGGCACCCCCGGCGGCGAGCCCTACGGCGCGCTGATCGGCGACTTCGAATTCGGCGCCGGCACGGAAGACCTCGAAGTGCTGCAGGGCATGTCGAACGTCGCGGCCGCCTCCTTCGCGCCCTTCATCTCGGCCGCCGGCCCGAAGATGTTCGGCCTTGAAAGCTACACCGAGCTTTCCAAGCCGCGCGACCTGGAGAAGATCTTCGACAGCTCGGAATACATCAAGTGGCGCGGGTTCCGCGACAGCGAGGACAGCCGCTTCGTCACGCTGACCATGCCGCGCGTCCTCGCCCGCGTTCCCTACGGCTCGCAGGGCAAGCAGATCGAGGAGTTCAAGTTCGAGGAAGCCCCGATCGACGGCAACGGCGTCGTCTCCAAGATGGATTCGGAAGACTTCACCTGGATGAACGCCTCCTATGCGCTCGGCGAACGCCTGACCTCGGCCTTCTCCAAGCACGGCTGGTGCGTCGCCATCCGCGGCGCGGAAGGCGGCGGCAAGGTGGAAAACCTGCCGACCTTCACCTTCACCAGCGATGACGGCGACGCCGACCAGCAGTGCCCGACGGAAATCGGCATCACCGACCGCCGCGAGGCCGAACTGTCCAAGCTCGGCTTCCTGCCGCTCTGCCACTACAAGAGCACCGACTATGCCGTGTTCTTCGGCGCGCAGACCACCCAGCGCCCGAAGAAGTACGACAAGCCGGACGCGACGGCCAACGCCGCGATCTCGGCCCGCCTGCCCTACATCATGGCGACGTCGCGCTTCTCGCACTATCTCAAGGTCATGGGCCGCGACAAGATCGGCTCCTTCCTCGAGGTCAGCGATTGCGAGAACTGGCTCAACAACTGGATCCGCGGCTTCGTCAACGGCAATCCGGATGCGAGCGCCGAGATGAAGGCGCAGTATCCGCTGGCCGAAGCCCAGGTCACGGTGAAGGAGATCCCGGGTTCGCCGGGCGCCTACAACGCCGTCGCCTACCTGCGTCCGTGGCTGCAGATGGAAGAGCTGACCGCCTCCATGCGCCTCGTCGCGCGCATTCCGCAGATGGGCTGAGGCCCCGATGCATGAAGACGACGCCATCGCTGCGGGACACGCCTCCGGCGGCGATGGTGCGACGGGTGAAGCCGGCCTGCGGCTTCGCATCGTCGATGCCGTCCTTGGCCGCGGCGGGGATGCCCCCGCCGCGGCGCTCGACCGGTTCCTCGCCTGCGAGGACCCCGAGGAATGCCTCCGCCTCTGGTTCGGCCCGCGCAAGGGCGGGGACCAGCCGCGCGCGGTGCTGACGCGCGACATCGCCGCGATCGACCCGCTGATCGGCGACCAGATCGACGCCATCATCCACACCCCCGATTTCAAGGCGCTGGAAGCCTCCTGGCGCGGTGTCGACCTCCTGCTCTCGGAAAGCGGCAGCGACGACAAGGTCCGCATCAAGCTGTTCAACGCCACCTGGGCGGAGCTGTCGCGCGATTTCGACCGCGCCATCGAGTTCGACCAGAGCACGCTGTTCTCCAAGGTCTACAGCGAGGAATACGGCATGCCGGGCGGCGTGCCCTACGGGCTGCTCCTGTGCGACCATGCGGTGCGCCACCGCGCGCCCGGCGCGCAGGACGACGTCGGCACGCTCACCGGCCTTGCGCAGGTCGCCGCCGCGGCCTTCTCCCCCTGCATCCTCGGGGCGGCGCCGGAACTCTTCGGCGTCACCACCTTTTCCGACCTCTCCTATGCGCAGCGCCTCGACGCCGGCTTCCAGCTCGGCGAATACCACCGCTGGCGCCGGCTGCGCGACCTGGAGGACAGCCGCTTCCTCGGCATCGCCATGCCGCGCGTCCTCTTGCGCGACCGCTACCGCGACAGCGCCTCGCGGCAGGACGGCTTCCGCTATGCCGAGGGCGGCGCGGGGGTGGATTCCTGGCTCTGGGGCAATGCCGCTTTCGCCTTCGGCGTCGTCGCCATCCGCGCCTTCCGCGACTGGGGCTGGTTTGCCGACATGTGCGGCACGCGCGGGCCGGAGGGCGATCTCGGCGGGGTGGTCGATCACCTGCCGGCCGCCAACTTCTCCACCGGCGAGGCCGTCGCCTACCGGCGGCCGCTCGAGGTGGAACTGACCGACAAGAAGCAGAAGATCCTCGAAGGGCTCGGCTTCATCGCGCTCACCCCGCGCAATTTCGAACGCTCCGTCGTCTTCCTCGGCGCGCAGTCGCTCTATGCGGCGCCGAACGACGGGGACCTGCCCGCGCAGGTCAACGGCCGGCTGTCCTCCATGCTGCACTATGTCATGTGCATGAGCCGCTTTGCCCATTACGTGAAGATCATGGCCCGCGACCGGGTCGGCGCCTATACGACGCCGCAGGACCTCGAGCGCTATCTCGAGGACTGGCTGCGCAGCTACACGATCGGCAACGCCGATGCCGGGCCCGAGCTGAAGGCGCGCTATCCGCTGGCCGGGGCGGGGCTGGAGATGAGCGAGGTGAGCGGGCGCCCGGGCGTCATGAACTGCGTGCTGCACCTCCAGCCGCATTTCCAGTTCGACCAGGTCGTCTCCGGCTTCCGGATGCGCACCGAGGTGCAGGCGATGCGGTCGCGGTAAGGCAAAGGAGACAGCATGGCCCGGCTTCCCAACAAGGCCCCTCCCCGGCTGGCGCTCTTCGACCGGCTGTTGCAGGGCGACAGCATCGAGACCGACCGCAGCGCCGACCGCGCCATGCAGGAGCTGCACGAATCGGTGCGGCGCGACCTGGAAATCCTGTTCAACACCCGGCCCGGCCGCCTGCCGCAGGATACGCGGCTGGCCGAGCTGCGCCAGTCGATCCTCACCTACGGCCTGCCGGAGGTGCAGAGCCAGCAGCTTGCCTCGCCCGCCCAGCAGGAGGAATTCCGCAAGGGCCTGGAGGAGGTCATCCGCCGCTTCGAGCCGCGCTTCCGCGAGCTTTCCGTGGCGCTCGTCGTGCCGGAGAACCAGGTCGAGCGGGTGCTGCGCTTCCAGATCAACGCGCTGCTGGAAACCGATTCCTCCAGCGAGGCGGTGATCTTCAACACGGCGATCGATCCCGTGACCGGCATGCTCTCGATCAACGGGCGGTGAGCCCGCCGCCCCGACAATTGTCTCCCCCGCCTTGAAACACCGCGCGAATGGCGTAACGTGCGGCGCAGGCGCCGCCCTTCATCCGCATCGCAGTCACGAGGCCCTCTTTGGATTTCTCTACGGCAAGAATCCTCATCGTCGACGATATCGAGGACAACCGGGACGTGCTGGCGCGCCGCCTGCGGCGGCAGGGCCTCGTCGACGTGCACCAGGCCGCCGACGGCGTGGAGGCGCTCGAGAAGATCCGCAGCGAGCCCTTCGACCTCGTGCTGCTCGACGTGATGATGCCGCGCATGAACGGCGTGGAGGCGCTGCAGGCGATGCGCGACGAAGGCTGGCTCGACAGGACGCCCGTCGTGATGATCTCCGCCGCATCCGAAATCGAGACGGTGGTGCGCTGCGTCGAGCTCGGCGCCGAGGACTACCTGCCCAAGCCCTTCAATCCCGCGCTGCTCGCCGCGCGCGTGCGGGCGGTGCTGGAGCGCAAGTTCCTGCGCGACATCAACCGGCGCCAGCTCGACCGGCTGGAGCGCGAACTGGCGGAAGCCTGGCTGTGCCAGCAGTCCATGCTGCCGACCGATTTTCCCGTCGATCCCGCCCGGCTCGACATCTTCGCCAGCGTCGATCCCGCCCTCGAGATCGGCGGCGATCTTTACGACGTCTTCGAGGTGGCGCCGGGCCTTGTCGCGCTGGCGATCGGCGACGTGGCGGGCAAGGGCGCTTCGGCCGCGCTGTTCATGGCGCGCACGCGCAGCCTGCTGCGGGCCGGGACGCTGCAGTTCCACGCCATTGCCGGCCGGGTGCCGCAGCCTTCCGAGGTCGTCGCCCTCGTCAATGACGAGCTTTGCAAGAACAACCCGAATTCCCGTTTCGTCACGCTGTTCTTCGCCCTCTTGGAGGTTGCGACCGGGCGGCTTGCCTATTGCAATGCCGGCCATGTCTATCCGATCCTGACGGGGGCCGGCGGGGTATCGGAGATCGCGACGCCGCCCGATCCGGCGCTCGGCGTCATCGAGGCGCTGACCTTCACCGACCAGGCGCTGGTGCTCGAAGCGGGCGACTGCCTGTTCCTCACCTCCGACGGTCTTTCCGACATGCAGGACGCCGACCAGGCGCAGTTCGGTACCGAGGCGGTGCTCGCCGAGATCGCCGCCAATGGCGGCGCGACGGCGGCCGATCTTGCCGGCGCCGTGCTGGCCAGAGCGCGCGCCTTCGCCGGCGGCGCGGCGCAATTCGACGACATCACGGTGCTCGTCGTCCGGCGCTGCGGCTGAACGCGAAAATTGCAGCCGGAACGCGACTTCCCCCTGTCAATCGCGCCGCGTTTGCACTAGCCTCCTGAGCAGTGTTTCGGCGATGGCGTTATCATCGGACGCCGCGTGACGCGCGGTGGAATTGGGGGATGGGGCGGCACGGCGCGCAGGGCTGCACACGGGCCGTTCCTGGTTTTTCAAGGGGAACAATCATGCCGGGTGGTATCAATCTGAGCGCTCTCAAGAAGGACGACGCGGAAGACGTGTGCTGGTTCGTCGTCGAATCCGTCTCTGACATGGACGACACCGCAGCGAGCATCGTGGGGGTCGCGCGTTTCCTGCGCGAGGTCTACGGGGCCGTGGATGCGGACGAGAAGATCATCCCCAACCCCGCCTTCCTGGCCAACGGCCATGACGGCATGTCGCCGAAGACGCGCAAATACTTCACCGGCCGCGCCTTCAAGGGGGTCGGTGGCAGCGCGGTCAGCCTTGCGGGCGGGCTCGCCTCGGGCGTGACGGCGGTCGACGTCGGCGGCATCCTCAGGGAAGGCAGCGCCGTCGGCACCACGGCCGCGCATCTCATCGGCATCTCCGCCGCCGGCAAGGGCTTCAAGAAGAGCGAGACGGTCACGCGCTGGGTCGATGCCATGCTGAAGGCGAAGGTCGCCAAGATCGGCGTGCGCGGCGTGGGCCTTGCCGGCGCCGCCATCCCCATCCCCGCCGTCGGCCTTGCCACCGGCATCGCCACCACCGTCGCCAAGCTCGGCATCAAGGTGACGCTCAGCAAGCTCGTGGCGCGCACCGCGATGGAGGTGCACTGGCGCGCCTACCAGGAAACCGTGATCTCCAGCGCCATCACGCGCGGCGCCTCCAGCGGCCCGGTCGGCCCCGCCTCGGCGATGTTCTACGAGATCTTCACCAAGCGCAGCTTCACCCGCCTCTTCGGCAAGCACGACACCGCCGCCCTGATCAAGGAACCCGGCGGCTGGATGGCGCTGAACAACAAGCTGATGCTGATGTAGAAGACCCTTCCCCAACCCCTCCCCACAAGGGGGAGGGGCTTAACCTGCCGCGCCCTCGGCGCGAAAATCCGGGAGACGAGCAGGCCTCTTTCTTTCTCCCCCCTTGTGGGGGAGATGCCGGCAGGCAGAGGAGGTTTTCACAGGCGTTCGCCCCACACCCGCAGTCAAGGGATCGCGCCCATGTCCTCCCCTCCCCGCCTCATCGACCTTGCCGCCGACACCGCCACGCGGCCTTCCGAGGGCATGCGCCGGGCGATCGCGGCGGCGCCGGTGGGCGACGAGCAGCGCGGCGAGGACCCGACGACGCTGGCGCTGGAGGCGCGGGTGGCCGACCTTCTGGGACAGGAGAAGGCGCTTTTCCTGCCCTCCGGGACGATGGCGAACCAGATCGCCTTCCTGGTCCATTGCCGGCCGGGGGACGAGATCGTCTGCGCGGAGAACGCCCATGTCTTCGGCTCGGAGGGCGCGGGGGCGGCCGCGCTGTCCGGCGCGCAGTTCCGGCCGATCGAGACGCCGACCGGCCTCTTTTCGGTCGAGGACGTCGCCCGCCGGCTACGCGCGCCGCGCCACCGCTCGCCGCGCAGCCGCGTCATCGCCATCGAGCAGACAACCAACCGCGGCGGCGGGCGGATCTGGCCCGAAGAAACGATCCTGGCGCTGAAGGCGCTGGCGCGCGACAACGGGCTGGCGCTGCACATGGACGGGGCGCGGCTGCTGAATGCCGCCGTCGCCACCGGCCATGCGGCGGCGCGCTTCGCCGCGCCCTGCGACAGCGTGTGGGTCGACCTTTCCAAGGGGCTCGGCTGCCCGGTCGGCGCGGTTCTGGCGGGGCCGGAAGATTTCATCGAGGAAGCGCTGGTCTGGAAGCACCGGCTCGGCGGCGCCATGCGCCAGTCCGGCATCCTTGCCGCCGCGGGCCTCTATGCGCTCGACCACAATGTCGCGCGCATGGCCGAGGACCATGACAATATCCGCCGGCTTGCCGCGCTCCTTGCCGGCGTGCCGGGCCTGACGCTGCAGCCCGAAAGCGGCTTCACCAACATCCTCTTCCTCGACCTTGCCGGAACGGGCGTTGCCGCGAGCAGCCTTGCCGAGGCGTTGCTCGGCGAGGCGATCCGCGTCAATGTCGAGGGTGCAAGCCGCATCCGCCTGGTCACCCATCTCGATATTTCGACCGGAGACGTCGAGACCGCCGGGCGGGCGATCGTCGCGGCGCTGGCGCGGCTTGGCCATTCCGCCCCGCAGGGGTGAAAACCCCCGGTCGTCAGCCCGTCATTTCGGCGCGTGGCCGTGCTCGGCGTCGATCGTCCGGCTCTCGCCGGAAGCGACCATGGTGCGGGTGGCGTCGACCGTGGCATAGGTCCAGAAGATGCGCATCGGCTTGTCCGACGCATTGATGAAGCGGTGCGGCACGTTGGCGGGGATCCAGGTCGTGTCGTTGGTGGCAAGATGGTGCTGCACACCGTCGATCTCGGCGATCGCCTCGCCCTCGATCACCATGACGCTTTCCTCGCAATTGTGGAAATGCAGGCCGATGGCGGCGCCGGGATCGAAGGCGGTGATGCCGTTGATCATGCTGGTGGAACCGCAGCGGCGGGTGACGAGCGGCGTGGTGCGCGCGCCGCCGCCGCGGTCGTTGGTCTTCAGTTCGCGCGGGCGCAGGATGGCGGGTTCGGGCATGTGGGACCTCACTTGGAAGGACCGATCCAGACGGTCTTGATGTTGACGAATTCGCGGATGCCGTAGACGCCGAGCTCGCGCCCGTAGCCGGAGCGCTTGATGCCGCCGAAGGGGTAGCGCGGGTCGGAGGCGGTCATGCCGTTGATGAACACGGCGCCGGCATCGATGCGGGCGGCAAGCGCGCGGCCGCGGGCCGCATCGCCCGTCCACAGCGCGGCACCGAGGCCGTATTCGCTGTCATTGGCCATGGCGACGGCCTCGTCGGCGTCCTTCGCGCGGATGATGGCGGCGACGGGGCCGAAGGTCTCCTCGCGGAAGGCGGTCATGCCGGGCCGGACATGGTCGAGCACGGTCGGCGGATAGTAGAAGCCGTCGCCCTCGACGGGCGTCCCGCCGAGCTTCAGTTCCGCCCCTTCGGCAAGCGAGCGCTCGACCTGGTCGTGCAGGCCGGTGCGCAGGTTCTCGCGGGCCATCGGGCCGATCTTCGTGTCGCGCGCCATCGGATCGCCGATCTTCAGCGCGGCGGCCTTTTCGACGAAGAGCGCGGTGAAGCGATCGGCCACGGCCTCCTCGACGATGAAGCGCTTGGCGTTGACGCAGGACTGGCCGACATTGATGTAGCGCGCCTTGACGGCGGTCTCGGCGGCGGCCTCGATATCGGCATCGGCGAGCACGATGAACGGATCGGAGCCGCCAAGCTCCAGCACCTGCTTCTTCAGCGCCTTGCCGGCCTGCGAGGCGACGATGGCGCCGACCTCGGTCGAGCCGGTGAGTGTGACGGCGGCAATGCGCGGATCGGCGATGAGGCCGGCCACCCTGGACGTGTCGACGAGCAGTGTCGCCGTCAGCCCGGCCGGGGTGCCGGCGGCCTCCATCACCTCCTGAACGGCAAGCGCGCATTCCGGCACATTGTTGGCGTGCTTGAGGATGGCGCCGTTGCCGGCGGCGAGCGCCGGGGCGGCGAAGCGGAAATACTGCCAGAACGGATAGTTCCACGGCATGATCGCCAGCACCACGCCGAGCGGCTCGAAGGCGACGACGCTCTCGCTGGCATTGGAGGCGACGGGCTCGTCGGCGAGATAGGCCGGCGCATGCTCGGCATAGAAATCGCAGTTATACGCGCACTTCTCGATCTCGGCCTCGGCTTCCGCGACGGGCTTGCCCATTTCGCGCACGATCATTTCGGCATAGCGCGCCTTGCCGGCGCGCAGCGCCTCGGCCATGCGGGAAAGCAGCCCCACGCGCTCGCCGACCGGCACGCGCCGCCAGGCGCGCTGGGCCTGTGCGGCCGCCTCCAGCGCGGCGTCCACGGCGGCATCGTCCTGCAGGTCGAAGCTGCGGATGGGCTTTCCCGTGGCGGGGTTGACGGAGGTGATCGTGGTCATGAAGAAACCTTTTCGGAAAGGAACCGCTTCCAGCCCGGCAGGAAGGCGGTGCTGGCGGATGTCGCGGCGGAGGGGATGTATTCGAAGCCGATGGCGCCGGCATAGCCTGCCGCCGCAAGGGCGGTAAGGACAGGCTCGAAGGCGAGCGTGCCGGTTCCCGGCTCATGGCGGCCGGGATGGTCGGCAATATGGACATGGCCGATGCGGCCGGCATTCTGCGTGATCCAGCGGCGCGGATCCTCGCCGAGCACGGCGGCATGATAGGTGTCGAACAGCAGGGCGAAACGGCCCTGGAACTGGTCCTGCAGGTCGGCCGCAAGGGCAAGGCTGCCCATGTGGTAGCCGGGAATGGTGATCGCCTCGACCAGCACGCACACACCGCTGCCCTCCACCCGGTTCAGCGCCCAGGAGAGGTTGAGCCTGTAGGTCTCGGCGGCATCCAGCACGCCGCCCTTCGGCACGCCCGCCATGGGATGGACGAAGGGGCAACCGACCTCCAGCGCATAGGCGAGCGCGCGGTCGAAGCCGGCGCGGAACTCCGCCTCGCGGCCGGCGAGCGCGGCAAGGCCCTTCTCGCCCGCAGCCGCATCGCCCATGCCGGAGGTGACCTGCGAGAAGGTGAGGCCGAGATCGGCAAGGCGGGCGCGCATCTCCCTTGCCGGCACGGCAAAGGGCTCGGGATGCTCGATGGCGGTGAAGCCGTCGCGCGCCGCCGCCGCCGGCCGCTCGGCAAGCGGCAGGTCGCCGTAGAGATAGCCGATATGGGCGGAGAGGCGGTTCATCAGGCGGCCTCGAACGGCGCCGCGCTGCCCGCGGGGAAGGCGACATTCGCGCCCGCGCCCTCGGCCGTGAGGTCCGCGACGACATTGCTGGTGACGGGGATGCCAGTACGGCAGCGCTCGTCCTCGCGGCGCTGTTCGGGTTCGCCCGGCATCATGATCTCGTCGACGCCGGCCGCGCGCGGCAGCTCCTTGATGCGCTCGTAGAACTCGTCCATTCGCACGCCAAAATCATCGAGCGACAGGAAGAGGTCCGGCTTGATGGCGAAGAACAGGTGGCCGACATTCTGCGGTTCGGAATGGTCGAAATAGAGGCTCTTCACGTCGCCGCCGAAATTCGCGCCGGTGAGGACGCCGGACATCAGGTCCATCAGCGTCGCCAGCACCGAGCCCTTGACGCCGCCGAAGGGCAGGCAGACGCCCTCGAAGGCCTTGGCGGCGTCCGTGGTCGGGTTGCCGTCGACATCGAGCGCCAGGCCCTCGGGAATGGGATCGCCCTTCATGGCGGCAAGCCGGATCTTGCCGCGCGCGATCACCGTCATCGCCATGTCCATGACATAGGGCGGGTGCTTGCCGCCCGGGATGCCGGCGGCGATGGGGCTTGCGCCGAGGAAGGTGGTGCGCCCGCCCCACATGGGGATGGCGGGCGAGGAATTGGTGAAGATCATCGAGATGAAGCCGCGCTCGATGGCGCGCAGGGCATAGCAGGCGCCCATGCCGAAATGGGTGGAGCGGCTGACGCCGGCAAGGCCGATGCCCATCTCGCCGGCAATGTCGCAGGCGGCATTCATGGCAATGTTGGAGGCGATAAAGCCCATGCCGTTGTCGCCGTCGACCGCGGCGACGGCGCCGGCCGCCTTCGTCACCTTGACGTCGGGGCGCGGATTGACGAGGCCGCGCTTCAGCCGCTCCAGATACATCGGGATGCGGCTGACGCCGTGGCTGTCGACGCCGCGCAGGTTCGCCTTGACGAGATCGCCCGCGATCAGCGCCGCATCGGCCGCGCTCATGCCCACGGAGAGGAACATGTCGGCGGCGTAGCGGGTCAGGTCTTCGGCGCGGAAGTAAAGCGTTTCGGCCATTTTGGGCTCCCTGAGGGTTGCGTTCTCCCACCCGGCCGCAGGGGATGCGGCCGGCCGGGCATAAGCATGGATGTGGCGGCGTCAGGCGCCGGCGGTTTCGTCGGGCATGTGGATCTTGCGGCTGCGCCGCCATTGCAGGATCGCCGGCACGATCACGACGAGCGCGCAGACGGCGACCAGCACGGCCGAGAGCGGGGTGGAGACGAAGACCATCGGGTCGCCCTGCCCCACGGCAAGCGCGCGGCGCATCTGCACCTCCGCCATCGGCCCCAGGATGAGGCCGATCAGCACCGGCGCGATCGGGAAGTCGTAGACGCGCATCGTGTAGCCGAGGAGGCCCACGCCCGCCATCATGGCAAGGTCCACCCAGGAGTTCGACACGCCCCAGATGCCGACCAGCGAGAAGATCAGGATGCCGGCATAGAGATAGGGACGCGGGATGAAGAGCAGCCGCACCCACAGGCCCGCCAGCGGCAGGTTGAGGATGAGCAGCATCAGGTTGCCGACATAGAGCGAGGCGATGAGGCCCCAGACGAGATCGGCCGAATTGATGAACAGCATCGGCCCGGGCTGGAGCCCGTAGTTCTGGAAGGCGGCGAGCAGGATCGCGGCGGTGGCCGAGGTCGGCAGGCCAAGCGTCAGCAGCGGCACCAGCACGCCGGCGGCGGAGGCGTTGTTGGCCGCCTCGGGACCCGCCACGCCCTCGATGGCGCCGTGGCCGAACTCTTCGGGATGCTTGGTCAGCTTGCGCTCGACCGTATAGGACAGGAAGGTCGGGATCTCCGCGCCGCCGGCCGGCAGCGCGCCGATGGGAAAGCCGAAGAAGGTGCCGCGCAGCCACGGCTTCCAGGAACGCTTCCAGTCCTCCTTCGTCATCCAGATGCCGCCGGCCAGCGGATTGAGATTGGGCTTCTGCAGGCCGAAGCGGCTGGCGACAAAGAGCGTCTCGCCGATGGCGAAGAGCGAGACGAGCACGACCGTCATCTCGACGCCGTCCATGAGGTCGGGCACGCCGAAGGTCAGCCGTTGCAGGCCGGTCTGCTTGTCGATGCCGATGACGCCGAGCGAAAGGCCGAGCAGGAGCGCGATGAAGCCGCGCACCTTGGAGGTCCCCATCACCACGGAGACGGACAGGAAGGCGAGCAGCATCAGGGCGAAATAGTCCTGCGGCTTGAAGATGAAGGCGAGTTCGGCAATCGGTGGCGCCAGGAAGGTGATGCCGAGCGTGCCGATGGTGCCGGCGACGAAGGAGCCGATGGCGGCCGTGCAGAGCGCGGCGGCGCCGCGGCCCTTGCGGGCCATCTTGTTGCCCTCGAGCGCCGTCATCATCGAGCCGCTCTCGCCGGGCGTGTTGAGCAGGATCGAGGTGGTGGAGCCGCCGTACATGGCGCCGTAGAAGATGCCGGCGAACATGATGAAGGCCGCTGTCGGCTCGATATAGACGGTAACGGGCAGGAGCAGCGCGATGGTCAGCGCCGGTCCGATGCCGGGCAGCACGCCGATGGCGGTGCCCATGAAGGTGCCGACGAAGGCCCACATCAGGTTCTGCGGCTGCAGGGCGACGGAAAAGCCGTTCATCAGGCCGGTGATCGCGTCCATCCTACACCCCCATCATCGGAAGAAGACCGCCGAGCTGGACGCCCAGCTTGCGGAAGAGCCACCAGCACAGAAGCGAGAAGCCGAGGCCGAGCAGCAGGTCGAGATGCCAGCGGCGCGACTTGAAGGCCGCGGCCACCAGCACGAAACAGCCGGTGCAGGTGACGACGAAGCCGAGCGGCTTCATCGTCAGCATCGGCAGGGCGCAGGCCGCCGCGGCAAGGCAGAGCGCCGTGTAGTTGACGGCATGGTCCTCGCTCACGTCCTCGGCTTCCTGTTCCTCGAACGGAACGCCCCGGTAGATCTGCAGCGCCAGCAGGAGACCCATGAGAACCAGGCCGAGCCCGACGGCCGAGGGCATGAAGCCCGGGCCGACATGGGCGTACTGGTCGAACTGGGGCAGTTCCGCGGCCTTCCAGAAAACGACGGCTCCCCAGCCGATCGTTCCCGCCGCAAGCCAATAGGGGCGTTCCGTCATGTCAGACATCCTTTCGAGACGCGCGGCGGCTCACTTGACGAGGCCGGCTTCCTTCAGGATGGCGCCGATGCGGGTCTTCTCGTCGTTCAGGAACGAGACGAAGTCGTCGCCGGCGAGATAGGCGTCTTCCCAGCCCTGCTTGGCAAGGATGTCCTTCCAGGCAGCGCTGTCGTGCATCTTGGCGAAGCGGTCGAGCCACATCTTGCGGCCGTCCGCCGACATGTCGGGCGCACCGATGATGCCGCGCCAGTTGCCGACCACCACGTTGAGGCCGGATTCCTTCAGGCTCGGCGCGTCGATGCCCTCGAAGCGGCCCTCGGAGGTGACCGCGATGATGCGGATGCGGCCGGCATCGGCCATCGGCTTGAACTCGGAGACGCCCGACACGGCGACCGTCACGGCGCCGCCGCCGAGCGCGGTCACGACTTCCGCGCCGCTGTCATAGGGGATGTAGTTCAGCTTGCCCGCCTCCAGGCCGCTTTCCTTGGCGATCAGCGCCATCACGATATGGTCGACGCCGCCGGCCGAGCCGCCGCCGATTGACACCGCGCCGATGTTCTCCTTCATCGCCTTGACGAGGTCTTCCACCGTCTTGATCGGGGAATCGGTCGCCACCGCGATGACGCCCGTGTCGTTGGTCAGGCGCACCAGCGGCGTCACGTCATCGAGCGTGACGGGCGAGGAATTGAGCAGGATGCCCCCGACCAGGATGACGCCCATCGACATGACGGCATTGTCGTTGCCGCGGTTCGCGCCGACGAATTCGGCAAGGCCGATCGTGCCGCCCGCGCCGCCCTTGTTGGTGAAGGTCGCGCCGTCGGTGAAGATGCCTTCCTTCGACATGGCGTCGAACGGCAGGCGCGCCATGGCGTCGTAACCGCCGCCGGCGCCGCCCGGCGCCATCACCACGGCCGGACCGGCAAGAGCCGGCGCTGCGGCCGAAAGCGAAAACGCCAATGCTGCGGCAAAAACTGCTTTGATCATGATTTCCTCCCAAAAAGTCCGGGCCGAAAGCCCCGGTGCTGCCCTGTCGGCAACACAGACACCGGCCTCCTTGCCGTTGTCGTATTAATACACTTACGACAATCTGGCCGCTTGTCAACATTGTTTTGCCAGGAGAGGGGAGAAGCCGTCGGCGGGTGTCGGTGGTCCCCCGCCGCCGGCGAGGGACGCGGCAGACCGGTCAGTCGATCTGCAATTCCTCCAGCAGGCAGGCCCAGCCGGCGCCGTGCATGTCACGGTCGGCGCGCGTGCCCTGGACGACGGGGCGCGGCACGGAGAATTTGACCACGTTCAAGGCGGGAATGTCAAAGCGCTTGAGCAATTGCGGCTCGACGCCGAAGAGCCGCGCCACGGTGACGTCCTTCAGCCCGTCGCGCACGCGGGCATAGGTCGCCGGGTCGTCGCAGAAGACGTCGACCGTCAGCCAGAACGGCCCGGCATTCTTGGAGCGCACCTTGCTGACGAGGCTTCCCAGTTCAGGCATGTCCCACCTCATGGGTCTCGAGCACGAAGGCGGCCAGCGGATCGTCCAGCTCCATCACATGGTTGAGGCAGAACTCGTAGAGCGCGCCGCGCTGCATTTCGGCGGGCGAGAAGGGGAAGGCGAAGGTCGGCATCGGCTCGTCCTCGGTCAGGGGGTGGTGCAGGAGATAGGGGTTGAGGATCTTGCCGGCCTCGGCCGCCTGCTCGGCGGTCGGGCAGGTGAGGATGCCGAGGATGCCGACCTCGACGGGCATGTCGTGGCGGTTCTCCAGCGCGCCGAGCGTCGCATCCATGCCGATCAGCCGGATCTCGACGGTGAAGGCATCGGGCGCAAGGCCCATGCGGGCGACGATCTTGTCGCGCACCTTCGCCTCGATATCGGCCGCCCATTCGCGCACATGCCGGACGTAGCGGCGCTCGCGCACCACGGCGAGACCAACCGTCTGGTAACCGACGATGCGCGCGCCTTCCAGCTTGACCGTGTAGCGCCCCGGCACCCATTTCGAGCCCTCGACGCGCACCCGCCGCCCGTCGAGCGCCTCGTACTCGGAGCGCGTCACGTCGAGATGACCGCCCGGCTCGTGCAGGATGAACGGGTCGGAATTCTCGTAGAGCATGTGGGCGGAGACGGTATAGGGCGTCGCGGCGGCGTCCGACGCCATCGGCTCGATGGTGAAGCCGGCGGCGTCGAAATCGATCTGGATCACGCCGGAATTCGGCTGCGTGGTGGCAAGCGCCCCGCATTCGCCGACCTTGGCGCCGTGCCAGGCGGCGCCGGCATGGTCGCCGCGCACCACCGGCAGGGCCGCGATGATGGCCGTGTCGGTCGTCCGGCCGGCAATCACGATATCCGCGCCGGTGGCAAGCGCCGCGGCCACCTGCTCGACGCCGGCGAGCGCGACGATATTGGTGCAGTCGTCGACGATGGCCTCGTTGACGTCGGGCGCGGCGGGCAGCGCGTGCAGGCGGCCGTTGCCGAGCGCGGCCTTCACCCGCTCCTTCGGCTGGCCGGATTTCAGCGTGGCGACCTTGACCTTCATGCCCTCCTCGAGGGCGATCTCGCGGGTGATGTCGAACAGCCAGTCCACCGCCGCGTCGGCGCCGCAGGTGCCGGCCGTGCCGATGACCAGCGGCACGCCGGCCTTGGCCCGCGCCTGCATCAGCTCGCGCCACTCCACCTTGGTCGAGGCGCGCGAATATTTCGAGACGCCGCGGCCGAGATAGGACGGGCCGCTGTCCGTCGAGCCGCCGTCGATGGCGATGATGTCGGGCCGGTTGGCGACGCCGCGCTCCAGCGCCGCGCGGTCATAGCCCAGTCCCAGCGCGCCCGCGGGTATCAATACGCGTGTCATGTGTCACCCTCCTTGCCCGGCCCGCCAGCGGGGCCTCCGGAAAACATTTCGGCGCGGGCCTTGCGCAGCTTGGCCTTGCCGAGGTGGTCGTGCATCAGGTCCGCCGCCCGGCCGGTATCGCCGGCCTCCAGCGCGTCGAGAATGGCGAGGTGCTCGGCATTCTGGCCGCGCACCTGCCCAGCATTCAGCGTCTGGCGATATTCGACGAGGCGGCGCAGCTGGTTGAGCTTCTGCACCGTGTTGACGAGGAAGCGGTTGCCGGAAAGCGCGGCGAGCCCCTCGTGGAAGGACGCGTTCGCCTCGAACAGCTCCATCTGGCTCAGCCGCCGCCAGCCGCCGTCGGCGACGATCTCCTGCCGGCGGCGCAGGTCCGCGAGCACGGCGGGATCGGCCCGGAATTCGGGCGAGCGCAGGCCGTGCACCTCGATCGCCTGACGCAGGTCGTAGCATTCCCGATAGGCCTCGAGGGAATCGATCAGCACCGCGAAGGTCCAGCCGCGGCCCTCGTTGCGCTCGATCCAGCCCTCGCCGGAAATGCGCGTGAGGATGCGGCGCAGCGCGAGCCGCGATACGCCGTAGCGCCGCATCAGGTCGGTCTCGCTGACCCGGTCCGGCAGGCGGCGCGACAGGCGGTCGTCGGCGATGCGCAGATAGGTCGCCTCGTCCGACGTGTCGGCGGCGGCCGGCAGCGGATCGGCCGCGATGCGGTCGGGATCGCGCAGGTAGAAGCCCTTGTTGGGCACCTGCTCGACGATGCCCTGGTCGGCCAGGATGCCGAGCGCCGAGCGGATCGGCTGGCGCGAGGTGCCGAACAGCGTCTGGAGGCTGGCTTCTGTCAGGTGCTGTCCCCGTTCCATGGCCGATGTCCTGATATGGCGGACGATCCTGTCCGCCAGCGAGCGATGAAGTTCGTTCATGATCGACCCCTGGATGGTATTAAGCGCGTATATACGACAATCCGCAGGCAATCAATCAGTCCAGCCGCACCGTTTCCGTCGGCCGGCCCTTCTTGGTATTTCGAAATGACAAAAGTCCAATAGTCGGAATTCTGGTACTATGCAAGCACAAAGAACCGGCGCTTGGCGAAACCCGCCGAACATGCGACAAGGACCGGATCCTCCAGGAGCGCCCATGACCGAGATACCCAGCCCCCTTGCCCACGAGATCGCCCGGCTCGTGCATGCCGAGGGGCTGGCGCCCGGCGAGCCCATGACCGAGCGCAGCCTTGCGGAGCGCTTCCTCGTCTCGCGCTCGCCGATCCGCACGGCGCTGCGCGAACTCCAGCGCGCCGGCGTGCTGGCGGCGGCCGAGCGCGGCGGCTTCAAGGTGGCCGATCCCTCCGCCGCCAGGGTGCTTGCCGCCAGCACGCCGCCCTCCGACGGCAGCGAGGAGGTCTACCTCGCCATCGCGCGCGACCGGCTGGCCGGCGAGATTCCCGACCGGGCGAGCGAGAACGAGCTCCTGCGCCGCTACGCCATCACCCGCCCGCGCCTGCAGGCCCTGCTCCGGCGCATGGCAGGGGAAGGCTGGACGGAGCGGCTGCCGGGGCACGGCTGGCGCTTCCTGCCGGTGCTGACCTCGATGGAGACCTACCGGCAGAGCTACAGTTTCCGCCAGGCGATCGAGCCGGCCGCGCTGCTGGAGCCGGGCTTCACGCTCAACCGCCCCGTGCTGGAGCGGCATCTCGAACAGCAGCGCCGCTTCGTGGCGGGGGAAATTCTCGACATCTCGGCCGTGCGCCTGTTCGAGGCCAACAGCGAGATGCACGAGGCTATCGCCGAATGCAGCCGCAACGCCTTCTTCATCGAAAGCCTCAAGCGCGTCGACCGGCTGCGCCGGCTCATCGAGTACCAGCAGCGGCTGGACCGCGAGCAGGCCCGCCGGCGCTGCGCCGAGCATGTGCGCATCCTCGAACTGGTGCTGGAGGGCAGGAACGGCGAGGCCGCCGAGGCGATGCGAAGGCACCTGAGCGCCCTCGGGCCGCTGAAGGCGCCGGCGGCGCCCTGACCGGCATCGAAAACGGCCATGGCGGCCGCGCGCAGCCTATACTAACGTTCATCTGGACCAACCGGGCGGCGGCTGGCAGACCCGGACCATGCTGCCGATCCTTTCAGGGGTGTGACGCATATGATACGTGCACTTCGCAATCTCCTCCCCGGCAAGATGCTCCTTGGAGCGGCCCTCCTCCTTTGCGCCGGCCTTTCGAACCCCGCCCCGGCGCAGGACGCCGCCACGGCGCCGCAGGACAAGCTGCGCGAGATATCCCGCCTGCTCGCCGACCCGCAGGTCGCCGCCTGGCTGGAGACGCGGTCGGCCCCGGCGGCCGCGCCGGCGGGCGACGCCGGAATGATGATGCAGTCGGGCTATGTCGCCGACCGGCTCGACGTGGTGCGACACCGCATCGACACCATCCTGCGCGGCAGCATGGAACTTGGCACCGGCGCGGCCACCGCCCTGTCGCGGCTGCGCGCCGAGGTCGCCGAGCGCGGCCCGCTGTACCTCCTCGGCCTGCTGATGCTCGTGCCCCTCTTCGCCATCGGCTTCGAGCGGCTGTTCAACCACCTGTCCGGCCGGCACTGGCGCCGGACGGCGGAGACGGGGCCGGTGGGCGCGGTGCCGATGGGCCTGCATATCGGCGGCCAGGCCGTCAGCTTCGTCGTCGGCGCGCTGCTGCCGCTCGCCCTCGTCGCCTGGCCGCCGCTGTTGCAGCGCACGGCGCTGATCCTCGCGATCGGCGCCATCATCGCCCGCTTCGGCACCCTCACCGGCGCCTATATCGTCTGGCTGTTCGAGCAGCCGGTCGGTCGCAGGCCGGCCGTGCAAGCCATGCCGGCCGAGCCGGCCGGGGACGGGACGACGCCGGAGGGCGAGGCCGCGGCGGACATTCCCGAACCCGGCGCCACGGCGGATGCCGTGCCGGCCGAAGACGCGCTCCCCGCCCGCCGCATCACGCCGGCGCAGGCCCGCGCCTGGTTCGTGCGGCTGCGGCGCGCGCTGCGCTTCTTCGCCGTCGGCTGGATCGTGCTGGAATCCATGCGGGTCTACGGTTTCTCCCAGGGCTCCATGCTGCTCGTCATGTTCGCCTTCGATCTCGGCCTCTTCACCATCGCGCTGGAGGCCGTGTGGTCGCGCCCGCGCCGCGCCGACCAGACGGACACCACCCGCAAGATCTGGTCCTGGCTGGCGACGGGGGCGATCATCCTGCTGCTCGTCCTGTGGACGGCGGGGCTGCATCTCCTGTTCTGGACCGGCCTGGTGGCGTTCCTGCTGCCCTCGCTGCTGCGGCTGACGACGGCGATCGTCGCCCGCCTGCATGGCGGCGACGAGGTGGAGCGCCCGACCGGCATGTATTTCGTCATCAGCGAGCGCGGCGCGCGCGGCGTCGTCATCATCCTGTGCGCCTGGCTGGTGGCGGCCGCCGCCGGCGTCGATGCCGCCGGCATGATGGGCGCCGGCGAGACGCTGATCAGCCGCGTCGCCCATGCCGCCACCCAGGCGATCGCCGTGCTGCTGGTCGCCGATATCGCCTGGCAGTTCCTGAAGGCGGAGATCGCCGTGCGCATGGCCGACGACCCGCTCGCCCGCCGCATCACCGACGAGGAGCGCAGCCGCAATGCCCGCATCCGCACGCTGTTGCCGATCCTGCGCAACATCCTCGCCGTGACGCTCGCCGCCGTCGCCGTCATGATGGTGCTGACCAGCCTCGGCGTCGATATCGGCCCGCTGATCGCCGGCGCGGGCGTGGCCGGCGTCGCCATCGGCTTCGGCGCGCAGACCATCGTCAAGGACCTCATCTCGGGCATCTTCTACCTGTGGGACGACGCCTTCCGCATCGGCGAATATATCGAGACCGGCAAGTACAAGGGCGTGGTCGAGAGCTTTTCGCTGCGCTCGGTCAAGCTGCGCCACCACCGCGGCCCGCTGACTACCGTCCCCTTCGGCGAACTCGGCGCCGTGCAGAACATGAGCCGCGACTGGTCGGTCATCAAGTTCAACCTCTCCGTCACCTACGACACCGATCTGGAAAAGCTGCGCAAGGTCATCAAGCGCATCGGCGCGGAAATCGCCGAGAAGCCGGAATACAAGGACATCCTGCTCGAACCGCTCAAGATGAAGGGCGTCTCCGATTTCGGCGAATATGCCATCGTCGTGCGTGCCGGCTTCACCACCAAGCCGGGCGAGCAGTTCATGATCCGCCGCGAGATCATGAACCGCATCAAGCTCGACTTCAAGGAGAACGGCATCCGCTTCGCCTCCCCCACCGTGCAGGTCGGCGGCCATGGCGGCGAGGGAGAGGCGGAGGCGGCCGCGATCGAGGCGCGCCGCCGGCACCGCGAAGCACTCGCCGCGGCGGGCGACCCCGGCGCCTGAACGCGCAGGCAGAGCGAAAGCCCGGCGATGCAACCTGGACTGTCTTCTTTAGCAGGGCGGCATAGAGTCCGTTAACTTCTATGGTGGAAGATTTCCCGCTGGAGGCAAACGACCCCGGGGGAACGACGAATGAGCGGACGAATGCGCGCAAACGCTGCGGCACAGCGCCTTTCCGGCAGGGGGCCGGCGCGCCTCCTCCTGGCGGCCATGCTCGCCCTTTCGAGCCCCGCTTTCGCCGAACAGCCTTCCGGGGAACAGGTCCGGCTACAGATCATCGGCGGCCTTGCCGGCGTTACGCAGTTCACCCGGATCGAGCAGCCGTTCTGGCAATCGGAGATCCGCGTCCTCTCGCAGGGCCGCATCAGCGCGACGATCCGGCCGCTGGATGCGGGCGGCCTGCGCGCCCAGGAAATGCTCCAGCTCCTGCGGCTCGGCGTCGTTTCCTTCGGCACCGTGCTCCTGAGCGCCGCCGGCGGGGACGAACCGGAGCTGAGCGCGATCGACCTGCCGACGCTGAACCCGGACGTGGCCACGCTGCGCCAGACGGTCCGCGCCTACCGGCCCCATCTGGAGGCGGTGCTCGGCCAGCGCTACGATATCCGCCTCCTCGGCGTCTACGCCTATCCCGCGCAGGTGCTGTTCTGCGACACGCCGTTCACCGGGCTCGACGATCTTTCCGGCCGGCGGATCAGGACCTCGTCCGTCGCCCAGTCGGAACTGGTGGCGGCGCTGGGCGCCGTGCCGGTGACCATACCCTTCGCCGATATCGTGCCGAGCCTTCGCGACGACGTGGTCGACTGCGCGATCACCGGCACGCTGAGCGGCTACGAGATCGGCCTGCCGGGCGTCACCTCCCATGTGCATGCCATGGCGCTCAACTGGGGCGTGTCGGTCTTCGGCGTCAATCGTCCCTATTGGGACACCCTGCCCGCCGATGCCCGCGACACGATCCGCAAGGGCGTGGCGCTGCTCGAGCAGCGCATCTGGGCGCAGACCGAGGCGGACACCCGGCGGGGGCTCGCCTGCAATGCCGGCGCGCCGGACTGCTCCGGCGAGGTCCAGGCGTCCATGACCGTCGTGCCGACTTCGCCGGAAGACGCGGCCCGGCGCCGGCGCCTGCTGCTCGACGTCGTGCTGCCGCGCTGGTTCAAGCGGTGCGGCCGGGACTGCGAGGAGACCTGGAACACCTATCTCAAACCCCTCTTTGCGGCAGAGCCCCAAACCCCATGATGAACCCGAACGACCGGGGCTGGCTTCCGGTGATGAAACGTCTCAAGCTCGTGATCGGCGCCGGTACGGCGGCCATCCTGTCGATCATCGCGCTCGGCACCCTCCATGTCGTCGAGAAGACGGAACGGGCCGCCTGGCAGGCGGCAAGGCAATCGCTGGAAGGGTCCGCCAAGGCGGTGGAGAATGCGCTGGAGCGTCAACTGCTCCAGGCCGACGGCGCGCTGGCGAGCCTGCCGGCGCTGTTCAAGGCGGCCGGGGTCGCCCCCGGCCAGGCGGGGCCTGCCGCGCAGCTTCTGGGCGGCGTCAGCTTCCAGACCATGGCCTTCCGCAACCTCATGCTCATCGCGCCGGACGGCAGCGTCGTCGCCTCGGGGCAGGCAAGGGCGGTGCGCCACCCGCTGCCGGCCGACGTCGCGCTGGTCGGCCGCAATCCGACGACGCTGATCGGCCCGATCCGCAATGCCGCCACGGGCGACTGGTCGCTCTACGTCGCCCGGCCGATCCCCGGCTGGGTCGGCATCGTCCCGGTCGCCGAGGTTCCCCTGCCCACCTTGATGAAACTGCTGTCGGAGACCAACCTGACGCAGGGCACGCGGATCTTCCTGGAGCGGCCCGACGGCAGGGTCCTTGCCTCGCAGCCGCATGACGAACTGCTCATCGGCAAGCCGCGCGCGGCCGGCCGGCTGGCAGCGGCCGACGGCGTCGCCTTCCCGGCCACCGAGACCGGCGCGGACGAAGGGATGCTGACGGTCGCGAGGCAATCGCTGTACGGCGATCTCAGGATCGTGCTCACCGCGCGCAACGCGGTCCTGCTGGCCGACTGGCGCAGCGCCCGCGACCGCATCGTCCTCGGCGCCGGGATCGTCGCGCTGTTCGTGCTGGCCTTCGCCGCGGCGATCCTCATAGCCATCCACCAGCGCGAGAAGGCCGGCGCGGAACGCGACCGCGCCGCCGCCGTGCTCGACAACGCCATCGCGGCCATGTCCGACGGCTTCGTGATGTGGGACGAGAACGACCGGCTGGTGACCTGCAACCAGCGCTACCGCGACCTCTATGCCCTCAGCGCCCCCTTCATTCATGCCGGCGCGCGCTTCGAGGATATCGTGCGCCACGGCGCCGAGCGGGGCCAGTATCCGCAGCTTTCCGGCGATATCGATGCCTTCATCGCCGATCTCCTCGCCTTGCGCCGGCAGGACAGCGGAACAATCGAGCGCATGCTGCCGAACGGCATCTGGGTGCTGGTGAGCGAGCGGCGGACGGCCGACGGCGGGCGGGTCGGCATCCGCACCGACATCACCGCGCTGAAGACCGCCCATGCGGAACTGGCCACCGCCAATGCCCGCGCCAATGCCGCGGCGAAGGAGGCCCGGCGGCAGAACGCGGCCCTGACCCGGCAGGAGAGCCGCATCCGCTTCCTCGCCCATCACGACGACCTGACCGGCCTCAAGAACCGCCTCGCCTTCCGCACGCAGATCGCCGACGTCCTGGAGCGGGCCGGGGCGCAGGGCGGGCAGGTCGCCCTGCTGTTCCTCGATCTCGACCGTTTCAAGGACATCAACGACACGCTCGGCCACCCGGTCGGCGACCGGTTGCTGCGCGAGGTCGCCGGGCGCCTGTCGACCTCGGTGCGTCAGGCCGACAGCGTCGCGCGCCTCGGCGGCGACGAATTCGCGATCCTGTGCGTGGGCCACGACCAGCCGCATGCCGCCGAAGTGCTGAGCGCCCGCATCGTCGACGTCCTCGGCCAGCCCTTCTCCATCGAGGGCCGGACGATCTCCATATCGACCAGTATCGGCATCGCTGTCGCCGACGGCACGGGCGATGCCGACACGCTGCTGAAGCAGGCCGACGTGGCGCTCTACCAGGCCAAGTCGCGCGGGCGCGGCGTCTTCTGCTTCTTCACGGACGAGATGGACGCGCAGCTGCACGGCCGCCTCGCGCTGGAGGCGGACCTGCGCCGGGCGATCGCCGAGGAGCAGTTCGAACTCGCCTACCAGCCGATCTACCACCTCGCCTCGCGCACGCTCTCCGGCTTCGAAGCGCTGCTGCGCTGGCATCACCCGGAGCGCGGGCCGGTCGCCCCGGGGGATTTCATCCCGCTGGCGGAGGAGACACGGCTGATCGTCGAGATCGGCGCCTGGGCTCTGCGCCGGGCCTGCCGGGATGCCGCGCAACTGCCGGGATCGCCGCGCATCGCCGTCAACCTGTCGCCGGTGCAATTGGCCTTCGGCGACATGGTCGCGATCGTCAAGGACGTGCTCGCCGAGACCGGCCTCGACCCCGCGCGGCTCGAACTGGAGATCACCGAGACGGCGCTGTTCGACGACGACAACCGCACCCTTGCCGCGCTGAAGGGCCTGAAGGCCCTCGGCGTGCGCATCGTGCTCGACGATTTCGGCACGGGCTATTCGAGCCTCAGCCACCTGCGACTCGCCCCGCTGGACAAGGTGAAGATCGACCGGTCCTTCGTCAACGACATCACGGTGCGCCCCGACAGCGCCGCCATCGTCTCGGCCATCGCGGCGCTCGCGGCCGAACTCGGCATGACGACCACCGCCGAGGGCATCGAGACCCCGGCCCAGCTCGAAGCCATCGGCAAGGCCGGCTGCACGGAAGCGCAGGGCTACCTGCTCGGCAGGCCCCAGCCGCTCCTGAAGGCCCTCGCCACCACCCTCGTCCACGAGGAGATCGGCGCGATCGCGGGAGGCCGCCTCGTCGGGTGATGGCGGGACGGGGCGTCGAAGACCCCTCCCCACAGGGGCAGGCAATCGCATATGGAAAACCCCCTCTGCCTGCCGGCATCTCCCCCACAAGGGGGGAGAAAGCAAGACGCTTGCTTTTCCAGTCCTTTTGACCATCGAGGGTGCCGCGGGTAAGTCCCTCCCCCTTGTGGGGAGGGGTTTCCTGCCATAGGCGAGTGCCCTGCCCTTATTGGGGAGATGCCGGCAGGCAGAGGGGGGCTACAGCCCCCCGCTCACGCGCCCAGCTTGTCCTGTGTCTTCGTGTCGAAGTCGGAGGCGTCGTGGCGTTCGTGCAGTTGCTCGGCGGGGTCGCCGTTCAGGCGGTTGACCATGCGGCCGCGCTTTACCGCCGGCCGGGCGGCGATCTCGGCGGTCCAGCGCTGGACGTTGGCGTAGCTTGCGACGTCGAGGAAGGTGCCGGCATCGCCATAGGCCTGGCCGAGCGCGAGATTGCCGTACCAGGGCCAGATCGCCATGTCGGCGATGGTGTAGTCGTCGCCGGCCATGAACCGGTTGTCGGCCAGGTGCCGGTCGAGCACGTCGAGCTGGCGCTTCACCTCCATGGCGTAGCGGTCGATGGCATACTGGATGCGGATCGGCGCATAGGCGTAGAAGTGCCCGAAGCCGCCGCCGAGGAAGGGTGCCGAGCCCATCTGCCAGAACAGCCAGTTGAAGGTTTCCGTGCGGGCGCGCAGCGTTTCCGGCAGGAAGGCGCCGCCGAACTTCTCGGCAAGGTAGAGCAGGATGGAAGCGGATTCGAAGACGCGCACCGGCGCGCCGCCGCCCGCCGGCGCATGGTCCATCAGCGCCGGGATCTTGGAATTCGGGTTGACCTCGACGAAGCCCGAGCCGAACTGGTCGCCATCGCCGATGCGGATGGGCCAGGCGTCGTATTCGGCGCCCGCATGGCCGGCGGCCAAAAGTTCCTCCAGCATGATCGTGACCTTCACGCCGTTGGGCGTGGCGAGCGAATAGAGCTGCAGGGGATGCTTGCCGACCGGCCGCTCCTTCTCATGCGTCGGGCCGGCGGTGGGACGGTTGATATTGGCGAAGGCGCCGCCGTTGCCCTTCTCCCAGGTCCACACTTTCGGGGGTTCGTAGCCGGCGGGGAAATTGTCGGCTGGGGATTTCTCGGTCATGAATCTATCCTTGTCTTTGCCCGAACGCATCCGGCTGCCGGATGCACCTTCTCCCATATAGGAAGGCGATCGCATTTTCTTATCCCTTCCCCCGTGCTTCGTTGCAACGGCCGGCTCTGGCGAAGGGCGCGTGGCTGGCGCATAGTCCGCCGAGGGGAGAAGGACGCATGATCCACGACTATTGCATCATCGGCGGCGGCATCGTCGGACTGGCGACGGCCATGCGGCTCCTGGAGGAGCGCCCCGGCAGCAGCCTCGTCCTCCTGGAAAAGGAGGACGCGCTCGGCAAGCACCAGACCGGCCACAACAGCGGCGTCATTCATGCCGGCATCTACTATCCGCCCGGCAGCCTGAAGGCGGAACTGTGCCGCGAGGGCGCCGTCGCCACCAAGACCTTCTGCGCCGAGAACGGCATTCCCTTCGAAACCTGCGGCAAGCTTCTCGTCGCCACCTCCGCCCTCGAAATGCAGCGCATGGAGGCGCTTTACGAACGCTCGAGAGAGAACACGATCGAGGTCCATCGCCTCGGCGCGGACGAACTGAAGGAACGCGAGCCGAATGTCCGCGGCCTCGGCGCGCTCCTCGTCCCCTCGACCGGCATCGTCGACTATGCCGAGGTCTGCCGGGCCATGGGACGCCGCATCGTGGCGCTGGGCGGCAAGATCTGCCTTTCGACCCGTGTCACCGCCATTCGCGAGGAGGCAGGCGCGGTGACCGTCGATACGGCCGGCGAAAGCCGGCAGGCGCGCAAGCTGGTCGCCTGCGCCGGCCTCCAGTCGGACCGGCTGGCGCGCCTTGCCGGCCTGTCGATCGAGCATCGCATCGTGCCCTTCCGCGGCGAATATTACCGCCTGCCGGCGAGCAGGAACGACATCGTCCGCCACCTGATCTATCCGATCCCCGATCCCGCCCTGCCCTTCCTCGGCGTCCACCTGACGCGGATGATCGACGGCGGGGTGACGGTCGGGCCGAATGCCGTGATCGGCTTTGCCCGCGAGGGCTATCCGCGCCTGTCCGTCGACCTTGCCGACATGGCCGATTACGCGCTGTTTTCCGGCTTCTGGAAAACCCTCTATGCCAACCGGAAATCGGCCGTGGCCGAATTGCGCAATTCGCTGTGGAAGCCGGGATATCTTGCGGAATGCCGGAAATACTGCCCGGGCCTTGCCCTTGAGGACCTGCTGCCGCACGAGGCCGGCATCCGCGCGCAGGCGGTGAAGAAAGACGGCACCCTCATCCACGATTTCCTGTTCGTGGAGACGGATCGCATGCTGCATGTCTGCAACGCGCCCTCCCCCGCCGCCACCTCGGCCATCCCGATCGCGCGGATGATCGCCGCCCGCACGCTGAAGGCACCCTAGAGTCCGTCTGGTTCATTCCGAACCGGACAAACTCCAGATTCTTGTTTTTACGCAATTCCGGGCGCAAAACCGCTACGCACTTTTGCTGGAATTGCTTTAGCGAAGCCACCCGTCCACCGCGGCGGCGGCGGCAAGGACCCGCTCGTCGCTGTTTCTCGGCCCCGACAGCAAGAGGCCGACGGGCATGCCGGCCGCGCCCGTCCCGCAGGGCAGCGAGACGCCGCACCAGTCGAGGAAATTGCCGACGAGCGTGTTGCGCAGCGTCTTGCCGTTCGTCTGGAAGAACAGGTCCTCGTCGTCGATCAGCGGCCGGATCGCCGGGGCGACATGCGGCAGCGTCGGGGAAATGAGAAGGTCGCCCGGTTCGAGACGCGCCTCGAAGGCGGCCGTCAGCCGCTCGCGGGCGTCCAGCGTCTCCAGATAGTCGGACAGCGTGATCTTCTCGCCGAGAAGCGTGCGCTTGACGACGCGCGGATCGATCCCGGCGGCCGCCGGGCCGGTGATGCGCGCGCGGTGGAGGACGAAGGCCTCGGCGGTCACCAGCGCGCCGTGGCGGGCCATCAGGTCGAAGATCGCCGAAAATTCCGGGAAGGCCTGCCGGCGGATGCGGGCGCCCGCCCTTGCCAGGGTCTCGAGGGCTCCCTCGAAGGCGGCGAGGACTTCCGGCTCGGCGCCGTCGAGGAACACGGTCTCGGGGATGACGAGGGAGAGGTCGGCGGGAGCAAGGCGCGGCAGCATCGCGGCCGGCGCCTGCCCGCGCATGGCGGCGTCGATCCAGGCCGCATCCTGCACGGTGCGGCAGAGCGGGCCGAGGGAATCGAGGCTCCTGGCCAGCGGGAACACGCCGTCCATTGCGTAGCGCCCGCGCGTCGCCTTGTAGCCGACGATGCCGTTGAAGGCGGCGGGGATGCGCACCGAGCCGCCCGTATCCGTGCCCATGGCGACGGGCACCAGCCCCGCGGCCACCGCGACGGCCGAACCCGACGAGGAGCCGCCCGGAATGCGGTCCTCCCCGGCGGGCGAGGCGGGATTGCGCGGCGTGCCGTAATGCGGGTTGATGCCGAGCCCGGAAAAGGCGAACTCGCTCATGTTGACCCGCCCGACGCTGACCATGCCGGCCTCGGCGAGCGCCTGCACGACGGCGGCATCGCGGCCGGCGGGCGCCGCATCCTGCAGCACGCGCGAACCGGCGGTGGTCGCAAGGCCCTTCATGTCGAAGAGGTCCTTCCAGGCGATCGGCACGCCGTCCAGCACGCCGCGCGAGCGCCCTTCGCGCAGGCGCCGCCGCGCGGCCTGCGCCTCCGCCTTCGCCCGCTCGTCGAGCAGCGACAGGAAGATCGTGGTATCGGGATGGGACCGGATGGCGGCCAGCGTCTCCTCGGCGAGCGCGACGGGATCGAGCGCCCCCGATTGCAGGAGAACGGAAAGCTGGGCGATAGACCGCGGTTCCATCGTCATCGTCAAATCTCCTTGCTGACCACCCTATCGCCCGCCTTCCGGCCAGCGCGCAGGGCCCTGTTTCAACAGGTTCGGGGCGGGAGCGTCAACAGGAAAGACGAGGCTTCCCGCCGCCGATCCCGCCCCCGCGCTCAGCCCGGCAGGGTCGCCAGCGCCACCAGCCCGGCCAGCGGCGAGGGCTCCGTCGACAGGATGTCGGTGACACAGGGCGCCGCCAGCACGGCGGCGACGACGAGAAAGACGGACAGGCGTTTCATTGCGGCCTCCTGGGCATTGTTCGGGACGGTCGTCTTCGACGCGCGCCTCCAGGTTTCCTTGCTTTCGTTTGTCTCTTCGGGAAAACCGGTTCCCACTTTTCCCTGACAAACTCTAGAGTATTTCCGGCGAACTCCGGTTCACCGAAAATTCTCTAGATTCTTGTTTTTACCGCATTATCCGACGTCGAAGCGACCTCGCTTCGACTGGAAATACTCTAGGCGAGCGCAAGCTCGACATCGATATTGCCGCGCGTCGCCTTGGAATAGGGGCAGGTCTGGTGCGCTTCGGCGATGAGCGTGCGCGCCAGGTCCGGCTCGATGCTCGGCAGGCTGACGGTGAGGCGGGCGGCCAGGAAATAGCCCTCGCCGGCCATGCCGAGATCGACCTCGGCGTCGACGGCGGTCTCGGCCGGCAGGCGGATCTTGCGCTTGCCGGCGGCAAGGCCGAGGGCGCCGATGAAGCAGGCCGACCAGCCGGCCGCGAAGAGCTGCTCGGGATTGCTGCCGGGCTTGCCGCTGCCGGGCGGCGACAGGCGGATGTCGAGCGCCGCGTCGTCGCTGCGCGCCGCGCCGTCGCGCCCACCGGTGGTGCGGGTCCTGCCGGTATAGAGAACCTTTTCGATCTTGGTCATGGGATGCTCCTTCGTTCGGTCGCCGTCTGCGACGCTGTTGACGGGAGCGTTTTGCCCGGCCGGCGTGTCCGGCATGTTTCCGAAACGGGCGAAAATGTATCAAAGCGTAGCGGCAGCCCTCACGGCTCCGGGGGCAGGGCGATCGGATATGGCTTGAAACCCCTCCCCAACCCCTCCCCACAAGGGGGAGGGGCTTAACCCGCGGCACCTTTCGCGCAAAACATGCAGGAAGAGCAGACTGCTAGCCTTCTCCCCCCTTGTGGGGGAGATGCCGGCAGGCAGAGGGGGTTTTCCATATGCCATTGCCCTGGCTCCGGGCGGGGCCTCAGGGCAGCAGGACCTCGGCGGCAAGCCCGCCGCCCGGCCGGTTGGAAAGCCGCACCGATCCGCCGAGGACGGCGGCGAGCTGCTGGGCGATGGCAAGGCCGAGGCCCGCCCCGCCCGTCTCGCGGTTGCGCGACTGCTCCAGCCGGAAGAAGGGCTGCATGGCCGCCTCGATCTTCTCCTCGGGAATGCCCGGCCCGCGGTCGAGGACGGTGATACGCGTGCCGCCGTCCGCCCGCCGCTCGACGCCTATCTCGGCGCTGCCGGCAAATTTCAGGGCGTTGTCGATGAAATTGGTGAGGATGCGGCGCAGCGCATGGGGCTTCGTGGCGACCGTGCCGGAAACCGCGCCGGCCACCGTCACCGCCTTGCCCATGTCCTGGTAGTCATAGGCGATGCTGTCGATGAAGGAGGAGAGGTCGATGCGCGAGGGTTTCTCGCCGTTGCCGTGGGCGCTGCGGGCATAGGCGATGCCGTCCTGCACCAGCCGCTCGATCTCGCCGAGGTCGCTCAGGAGCTTGTCGCGCCCGGGCGTGTCGTCGGCCATGTCGGCGCGCAGCCGCATGCGGGTGATCGGCGTCTGAAGGTCGTGCGAGATGGCGGCGAGGATCTGCACCCGCTCCTCCAGGTAATGGGCGATGCGCTCGCGCATGGCGTTGAAGGCGCTCACCGCATGGGCGACCTCGCTCGGCCCTTCCGCGCCGAGCGGCAGGCCGGGCCGGTTGGGATCGAGCGCATCGGCGGCCGCGGCCAGACGCTCCAGCGGCCGCACGGCCTGGCGCACCGCATACCAGGCGCAGAGCATCAGCAGCACCATCTGCACGACGAAGACGGAGGGCAGCCAGTTCGCCACGGGCATGACGCCGCGCGGAAAGATGTCGATCGTCAGGGGGCTGCCGTCGCTCAGCGACAGATGGGCCTGCAGGCGCAGCGCCTCGCCGGGGATCCTCTCGAGGCGCAGCGGAAAACGATGGCCCACCGCCTCCTCGATGCGCGCGGCGATCTCGGCGCCGCGCGCCGAGGCGTCGGGCTCGCCCGGCAGGCCCTCGCCGAGCACGAAGCTGTAATTGCCGCGGCCGAGGCGATCGACGAGGCCGGCGCGCGCGTCCGCCGGCATGAGGTCGAGCACGGCGATCGAGGTCGCCACGTCGCTTTCCAGCGTGCCGAGCATCACCGCCTTGGCCGACATGTAGCGTTCGAGCGAGAGCACCGTGAAGGACAGGCCGTAGGCGACCGCCAGCCCGACGAAGAGGATGAGGAAGATCCGGGCGCGCAGCGTGCCGGGCAAGAGGCGCAGGACGCCCGCCCTCATGCGCGCGGCTCCACGATGCCGACCGGCACGGAGAAGACATAGCCCTCGCTGCGCACCGTCTTGATATAGACCGGCTCGCGGGCGGCGTCGCCGAGGCGCTGGCGCAGCCGGCTGACGAGAAGGTCGATGGAGCGGTCGAACAGGTCCGCATCGCGCCCTTGCGTGAGGTTCAACAGCTGGTCGCGGTTGAGCACGCGCTGGGGATGGTCGATGAAGACGCGCAGCAGGCGGTATTCCGCCCCGCTGAGCGCGATCTCGGTGCCGTCCCGGTCGAGCAGGTGGCGGCCGACCGTATCGAGCCGCCAGTCGCCGAAGGCGAGAAGCTGGCCGGCCTCGCTGACCTGCAGGTTGGGCGGCAGCATGCGCGTGCGCCGCAGCACCGCCTTGATGCGGGCGAGCAGTTCGCGCGCCGCGAAGGGCTTCGACAGATAGTCGTCGGCACCCATTTCGAGGCCGATGATGCGGTCCATCTCGTCGCTGCGCGCCGTCAGCATCAGGATCGGCGTCGCCTTGTGCCGGCCCGCGCGCAGCTCGCGCGCGAGCACCAGCCCGTCGTCGCCCGGCATCATCACGTCGAGCACGATGAGGTCCACCGCATTCGCCTCCAGGAAGGCGCGCATCTGCCGGCCGTCGGCGGCGACGCTCGCCCGCAGCCCGTTCTTCTTCAGGTAGGACGACAGGAGTTCGCGGATCTCGCGATCGTCGTCGACGACAAGGATATGATCGACATGGTCCATGGGCGGGTTTCCGAATGCCTCCTGGCGGCCCCTGCCGCCTTCTCGTGTTGTAGACCGGGAGCGGGCTCCCGCGAAAGGGGCGCACGCGGCGGGCCGGCCGGATACCGTGCGATACGATCCCTACACTCAGGTACAAATCCGCATCCTTGCGGACACATGCGGGATACGCGCCGCTGGCGATATGCCGCCACTGGCAGCCCATCGCAGCCAGCGCCCGAAACATCCAGAGGACCCGACGATGACCCTCCTTGTCATTGCCTATCTCGGGGGTGCGCTGACCATCCTGAGCCCGTGCATCCTGCCCATCCTTCCCTTCGTCTTCGCCCGTGCCGGCCAGCCCTTCGCCACGAGCACGCTGCCCATGCTCGCCGGCATGGCGATGACCTTCGCGCTGGTCGCGACCCTTGCCGCCGTCGGCGGCGGCTGGGCGATCGAGGTCAACGAATACGGCCGCGCCGCCGCCATCGCGCTCGTCGCCGTCTTCGGCCTCGGTCTCCTGTCGCCGCGCTTCGCCACGATGCTCGCCCGCCCCGCCGTCGATATCGGCAACCGGCTGGCGAAGGCGTCCGGCACCGGCGGCAATCCGGCCGGCGCCCTCATGCTCGGCATCGCCACCGGCCTGCTGTGGGCGCCCTGCGCCGGCCCCATCCTCGGCCTCGTGCTGACGGGCGCCGCCCTGAAAGGCGCCAATCTGGCGACCACCGGCCTGCTCCTTGCCTATGCCGCCGGGGCTGCCACCTCGCTCGGCCTTGCCCTTGCGCTCGGCGGCCGGCTCCTTGCCGGGCTGAAGCGCTCCCTCGGCGTCGGCGAGCGGATTCGCCAGGGGCTCGGCGTCGCGGTCCTCGCCGGCGTCGCCGCCATCGCGCTCGGCCTCGATACCGGCTTCCTCGCACGGCTCTCCTATGCCGGCACCAGCGCCTTCGAACAGGCCGTTCTCGACCGCCTGCACGCAGAGCCGAAGAGCGCGCCGGTCGCCGTCGCCTCCGCGAACGAGGCGGACGCCTTCCGCAGCGCCTTGCCGCATGAGGGCGCTGCGCCCGCACTCGACGGCGCCGTCGCCTGGCTGAACTCGCCGCCGCTCGACATGGCGTCGCTGCGCGGCAAGGTCGTGCTCGTCGATTTCTGGACCTATTCCTGCATCAACTGCATCCGCACCGCGCCCTATGTCCGCGCCTGGTCGGAGAAGTACAAGGACAAGGGCCTCGTCGTCATCGGCGTGCATGCGCCGGAATTCGCCTTCGAGAAGAACATCGACAATGTCAGGAAGGCGGTCGCCGACTTCCGGATCGACTATCCCGTCGCCGTCGACAACGACTATCGCATCTGGCGCGCCTTCGACAACAGCTACTGGCCGGCCCATTACCTGATCGACGCCGAGGGCCAGATCCGCTACCGCCATTTCGGCGAGGGCAACTATGCCGAGATCGAACAGGCGATCCAGGACCTGCTGCGCGAGGCCGGCGACAGGATGGCCGGGGGCAGCCCGGTCAAGCCCGAGGCGAAGGGCGCCGAGGCCGGCCCGGACCTCAGGAACATCCGCTCCGGCGAAACCTATCTCGGCTACAGCCGGGCGGCGGGCTTCGCCTCGCCGGAGGGCCTCGCCGCGGACGCCGCGCGCCGCTACACGATACCCGAGCCCGGCCTCAACGCCTGGGGCCTTGACGGCACCTGGACCGTGAAGGGCGAGCAGGCGGTGCTCGACCGGCCGGGCGGCACCATCGCCTACCGCTTCAGCGCCCGCGACCTTCACCTGGTGCTCGGTCCCGGCGCCGACGGCAAGCCGGTCCGCTTCGAGGTGACGATCGACGGCAAGCCGCCCGGCATCCACCACGGCGCCGACACCGACGCCGCCGGCCGCGGCACCGTCACCGCCACGAAGCTCTACCAGCTCGTGCGGCAGGCGGGCGCGGTGGAGCCACGCACCTTCGCGATCCGCTTCCTCGATCCCGGCGTCGAGGCCTATGCCTTCACCTTCGGCTGATCGCGGATGCCCTCGTCCTGCCGATCCGGGCCGCCGGCGATTGCCTGGCGCGCCCGGGGCCTTTATCCCTCTTGTCCGGCCGGTGCAGCGCCCGGCCCGATTCGCGGAGTGTCGCCATTGGACTCACAGGAAATCGGCAATGTCGTGGACTGGCTCGTGCGGCAGGGCCTCGACGGGCTGGACGAGGCCGAGCTGATCACCGCCTTCTGCCGCCGGCTCGGCGGGCTCGGCATCGCGCTCGAACAGGCGGCGATCTTCCTCGACACGCTGCATCCCGTCCTGGAATCGCAGGGCTATTTCTGGAACGCGAACGACGAGGCGAGCGCCGGCCGGCGGGATTTCTCGCGGCTGGAGGCCGAGCGCAACGAGCCGCAATGGCGCGCGAGCCCCTTCTTCCACATGCTGGAAAACGGCCTTGCCGAACTGCACATCCCCCTTGGCGACAAGAACAGCGGCCATGCCTTCCCGGTGCTCGACGACCTGCGGGCGGAGGGCCACACGGACTACTTCCTCCAGTTCCACCAGCTGGGCGAGGCGATCGGCGAGGTGGACGGCCTGTTCTCGCGCTGGTCGACGAAGCGGCCGGGCGGCTTTACCGCCGAGGACATCGCCTGCCTCCGGCGCACCGTGCCCGCCTTCGCGCTCGCCGTGAAATCCACGGCGTTCCGCCGGATGACCAGCTCCCTCGTCGAGGTCTATCTCGGGCGCGACGCCGCGCGGCGGGTGCTGAAGGGCCGCATCGAGCGCGGCAAGGTCGACAGCATCAGGACGGTGCTGTGGTTCTCCGACATGCGCAACTACACCGCGCTGTCGGAGAGCGTGCACAGCGGCGACCTGATCGCCATGCTGGGCGACTATGCGGACGCCGCCATCTCCGCCGTGCACGCGGCCGGCGGCGACGTGCTCAAGCTGATGGGCGACGGTACGCTCGCCATCTTCAACCATGCCGACCCGCAGGAGGCCGCCGCCGCGAGCTTGAGGGCTTGGTACGATCTGGCCGGCCGGGTCGAGGCGCTGAACGCCCGGCGGCAGGCGGCGGGCCTTGCCACCACGACCGTCCATGTCGGCCTGCATGTCGGCGAGGTGTTCTACGGCAATATCGGCAGCAACGAGCGGCTGGATTTCACGGTGATCGGCCCGGCGGTCAACGAGGCCTCGCGCATCGTCGCCGCCAGCCGCAAGGTCGGCCGACGGCTCCTGATCTCGCACGACCTCCTCGGCCTCCTGTCCGGGCCGCAGGCGAGCGCCTTCGAGGATCTCGGGGCCTTCCGCCTGAAGGGCGTGAAGCGCAGGAAGCGGCTGCATGCGCCGCGGGAGCCGTGAACGCGGGCGGACAAATTGTGCCGCCGCCGCGCCGCCTGTATGCTCCCCCGAAAACCGAACCAACTCTGGCTTGCGGATGATCTCATGAAACTCCCCTTCCCCCTCGCCGCACTGGCCGTCACCGCCCTCGCCTTCGGCGCGCCGGAAGCCCGGGCGGCGCCGGACGCCTGCATCGCCGGGGGCGCCGCGATCATCGGGAAAGCCTATCCCGCGGCGCGGGCGACCGGGGACGGGACCTTCGACGTCGAGGGGGCGACCGTCAGGCTGCCGGGGGACGGCGACCCGCATGCAATGGTGTGCCGGACCTGGCCCTCGCGCCCCGATCTCACCCTCGTCGCCGTGCCGCTGATGCAAGGGCAACCCGACGACGGCAATACGGGCGATATAGACCTCCTCGTCGTCGGCAGCGGGGATCTTGCGGTCCGCCAGCGCCTGCGGCTTGCCGGGCGGATGAACGACGACGCGCTGTACATCTCGAATGTCGCCCTCGACACGGCGCTCTACCGCCTCGCCCCGGGCAGGACGGCCTTCGGCCTGCGGCTTTCGCTGCGGGGCAGCTCGGGGGCCAATCCGTTTAGCGAAACGACGCTGTGGCTTTTCCTCGTCGACAGCGGGCGGATCCGGCCCGTACTCGACAACATCGTCGTGTCGAGCAACCGGGGAGAATGGGACACCAACTGCGCCGGCGAGTTCGAGGCCGTCGAGCGCACCCTGTCGATGGAACCGTCGCCCGGATCGGCCGTTTCCGACATCGTGGTGAGCGAGAAGACCACGACGACCGTCAGCACTCCCGGCAAGGACGATGCGTGCGAGGACGCCGTAACGACGGCGACGGCCACCCACCGGCTGCGCTACGACGGCTCCGCCTACCGCGTTCCCAAGGCGCTGGCGCGGATCGAATAGCAGGCGGCAATATCGGCCGGCGGAGGGAACCTTCCCGCGCCCCGGCCGTTAACATCGCGTTGCGAAAAAGTCCGCCGTCGCCGCGCGCCGGCGCAAAACTCCTCTTTTCCGGGTTCAACGCGCCCTCGCACAGCCTTCTGTTTCGGTGAAGGGCGCGGCCTGCAGGGTGTATCGAATTCATGGCTCGTCTCGTCGTCGTCTCCAACCGCGTTCCCATTCCCGACAAGAGCGGCACCGCGCCCGCCGGCGGCCTTGCCGTCGCCCTCCAGACGGCGCTTGAGGCGCGCGGCGGCCTGTGGCTCGGCTGGTCGGGCCGCTCCTGCGCGGAGGATGCCGTCGGGCCGTTGCAGATGCTGAAGGAGGGCAATATCGACTATGCGCTGACCGACCTCACCGAGCGCGACGTCGAGGAATATTACCAGGGTTTTGCAAACCGGGTGCTCTGGCCGATCTGCCACTACCGGCTGGACCTTGCCGAATACGAACGGCGCGAGATGGCCGGCTATTTCCGCGTGAACCGCTTCTTCGCAAGCCGCCTCCTGCCGCTCATCCGGAAGGACGACCTGATCTGGATCCACGACTACCATCTCATTCCGCTCGCCGCCGAATTGCGCCGGCAGGGCGTGACCAACCGGATCGGCTTCTTCCTGCACATTCCCTGGCCGGCGCCCGACGTGTTCCACGCCATGCCCGTGCACGAGGCGCTCCTGACGAGCCTGACGGCCTATGACGTCATCGGCTTCCAGACCGAGCACGACCGCGAGAACTTCGCCGACTGCCTGTCGCGGCACGGCCTCGGCAAGCGGCTCGATCCCGCCCGCTTCGTCGTCGGCGAACGGGCCTTCACCGCAAGGTCCTATCCGATTGGCATCGAGACGGACGATTTCGCCGCGCTGGCCAAGCGGGCCGCCGAGACCACGCTGCACCGGCGCATGCTGCAAAGCCTCGACGGCAAGCAGCTGATCATCGGCGTCGACCGGCTCGACTATTCCAAGGGCATCACCCAGCGCATCGACGCGTTCGAATCCTTCCTCAACCGCCATGCCGACAGCCAGCGCAAGGTGACGCTGCTGCAGATCACGCCGAAGTCACGGTCCGAAGTGCCGGAATACGAGGCGATGCAGCGGGCCGTCGCCGAGCAGGCCGGCCGGGTGAACGGCGCGCTCGGCACGGTCGACTGGGTGCCGATCCGCTATATCAACCGCTCGCTGCGCCGCCCGGCCCTTGCCGGGCTCTACCGCATGGCCAAGCTCGCGCTGGTCACGCCGCTGCGCGACGGCATGAACCTCGTCGCCAAGGAATTCGTCGCCGCGCAGAGCGAGGAAGACCCCGGCGTGCTGCTGCTCTCCCGCTTCGCCGGCGCCGCGCAGGAACTGAAGGAGGCCGTGCTCGTCAATCCCTACGACGTCGAGGGCACCGCGGACGCCATCGCCCGAAGCCTCGCCATGCCCGTCGAGGAACGCCGGCAACGCTGGAAGGCCATGATGAAGACGCTGCGCACCAACGACGTCTTCGCCTGGTGCGACACCTTCCTTAACGATCTGGCGCAAGATCCCACGCCGCAGAAGCCATCCCCCGCCGGCATGCCGAAACCCGCCCGGTCCGCCGAGACGCGCACGCAGCCCCTGCGAACCGCCGCCCCGCCCGCCCAAGCGCGCTGGTCGTAGCCCGCCGGGGGCCGTCGCCTATGGGAGCACCGTCGAATTCCAGATGCAAAAAGCCCCCGTTCAGCGGGTGAACGGGGGCGAAAATTGCTGCGGATTCTTGGCTATTCGACTTCGTTGTTGGCGTAGTCGACCTTGCCGGTGGCGTCGGGCTTCCATTCGTAGACCACGTAGCGCGGGTCCTTCATGTCGCCCTTTGCGTCATAGCTGATCTTGCCGGCGACCGTGTCGAATTCCTTGCCCGAATGCATCACGTCGGCCATCTTCCGGCTGTCGATGGAGCCGGCGGCCTCTGCCGCCTGCTTCATGATCTGCACGGCCGCATAGGCATAGAGCGTGTAGGATTCGGGATTGAACCCGGCCGCCATGAACTTGTCGACGATCGGCTTGTTCTCCGGGATCTTTCGCGGGTCGGCGGTGAAGGTCATCAGCGTTCCGGCGGCGCCCGGGCCGGCGATGCTGGCAAACTCGTTGGAGACGATGCCGTCCCCCGAGACCATCACCGCGTCATAGCCCTGGTCCCGCATCTGGCGGATGATGAGGCCGGCTTCCGGATACATGCCGCCGTAATAGACGATCTCGGCCTTCGCCTCCTTCAGCTTGGAGACCAGGGCGCTGTAGTCCTTCTCGCCGGGATTGATGCCCTCGAAGGCCACTTCGCTGACGCCCTTGGCCGAGAGGGCCTTCTGGGTTTCCTGCGCGACGCCCTGGCCGTAGGCCGTCTTGTCGTGGACGATGGCCACCGCCTTGCCGGCCAGGCGCTCGGCGATGAAGTTGCCGGCGACGGAACCCTGCTGGTCGTCGCGCCCGCAGGTCCGGAACGTGTTCCACATGTCCCGGTCGGTATAGGTCGGCGAGGTCGAGCCCGGCGTGATCTGCAGGATGCCGTTCTCCAGGTAGACCTCGGATGCCGGGATGGAGACGCCGGAATTGATGTGGCCGACGACCCAGTTCACGCCCTCGGCGACGAAGCGGTTGGCGACCGACACGCCCTGCCGCGGATCCGACACGTCGTCGCCGACGAGGATCTCGATCTTCTGGCCGAGGATGCCCCCGGCCGCGTTGATATCGGCGGCCGCCTGCTCGGCGCCGCGCTTGAGCTGGGCGCCGAGCGATGCGTTCGGACCCGTGAGCGGACCTGCAAGGCCCAGTTTGATATCCGCCCGACCCGGGGTGGTGAAACCGATGACCGTGGCGAGCAGCAAGCCAATCCCATAAGCGTATTTCATGACGTTCCCCTGTTTTTGAAGAGTGGTTCTGGAGCATTACCGGTAAACCGGAATTCACCGGAAATGCTCCAGTTTCTTGTTTTTAACGCATTATCCGCCGCCGGCGCGGCTCAGATCGTCCCCACGGCCTCGATCACGATATCGGCCAGCCGGTCGAGTTCGGCTTCCGCGATGGTGAAGGGCGGGCCGAGATAGAGGCTGTCGCCGCGGCCGCGCGTGATGAGGCCGGCCTCGCGGCAGGCCTTCAGCACCCGCGCCCCGACATTCTCGTCGGCACCGAAGGCGGTGCCCGTGTCGCGGTCCTGGACGAGGTCGATGCCGAGGATCAGGCCGAGACCGCGGATCTCGCCGACATGCCGGTTCCCCGAAAGCCCGTCCTCCAGGCGGGCCTTGAGGCGTTCGCCGAGACGGGCGGCGCGCTCGACGAGGTTCTCCTTCTCCAGGACGCTGATCGTCGCCAGCGCCACGGCGCAGGCCACCGGATGCCCGCTATAGGTATAGCAGTGCATCCACGGCGCGTTCGCCTGGTCGGCAAAGGCCTCGGCGATGCGGTCGCAGACGCCGACGCCGCCGAGCGGCACATAGCCGCTCGTGATGCCCTTGGCGAACTGCACGATATCCGGCTGCACGTCCCAGCGTTCGAGGGCGAACATCCTTCCCGTGCGCCCGAAGCCGGTGATGACCTCGTCGGTGGCCAGCAGCACGCCGTGCCGGTCGCAGATCTCCCGCACCCGCCGGAAATAGCCGTCGGGCACGACATAGGCGCCGCCGCCCATGACGGGCTCGATGAGGAACAGCGCGACCGTCTCCGGCCCCTGTTCGAGCAGGACCGCCTCCAGGTCGGCGGCCGCGAGCGCGGCGACCTCGTCCTCCGTCCGCCCCGCCGCCCTGTGCCGGTGGTGCAGCGGCACATGGACGAAGCCGGGCATGCGCGGCTCGAAGGCCGGCCAGTAGGCGGGCATGCCGGTGGCGCACATGGCCCCCAGCGTCGTGCCGTGATAGCCGCCGGTCATGCTGACGATCTTGACCTTGTCCGGCTTGCCGGCCGCCTTCCAGTAGGACCGCGCGATCTTGATCGTCGTATCGGTCGATTCGCCGCCGCCCGAGGTGAAGAAGAAGCGGTTGATCGAGGGATAGGCGATATCCGCCAGCTTCTCGCCCAGTTCCGTCGCGCGCGGATTGGTGTTGCCGGAATAGCCGGAGCAATAGGCGAGCGTCGACATCTGCGCGCTCGCCGCCTCGATGAGCTCCTTGCGGCCGTGGCCGAGCGTCACGTTCCACAGGCCCGACATGGCGTCGATATAGCGCCGGCCGTCGCCGTCGTAGATATCGCTGCCCTCGCCCCTGATCCAGGCATTGCCCGCAAGGTGGGAGGCGGGGTTGTGCAGGGCGTGCAGGACGTGGCGGTTGTCGCGCTCGAGCAGGCTGCGGTTCGTTTCCTCATAGTTGCGAAGGATCGCCTGGTTCATCGTCATTCCCCCTTGATCACATGTTCGGCGACGGGCAGGCGCGTGCGCTCGGCGACCATCGAGAGCGTGTCGGCCGCCACGCGGCGGCCGTGCTCCGAGGCATAGGCCGCCTCCAGCGCAGCGGCGTTGTCGAACCACAGTTCGGAGATCCCGTCATAGGGGCCTTCCGTCACCAGGTTGAAGACGACCCGCCGGACGCCGGGCAGGTCGCGCGCCAGCGGCGCATGCCGGTTGAGCCACCAGTCGGCAAATTCGTCCTTGCCCACGCCGTCCTTCCGCTTGAGCAGAATGGCTGCCTTGAACATCTCACACCCCCTTGATGCGCTTCAGCGGACGCCCGCCTATGCCGAAGGCGAGCGCCACGACGACCTCGTCCAGCCGCGGCGCATCCGCGATGGCGATCTCGGTGCTGTCCATGTCGTCGAACACCCAGACGTCGTCACGGTTGACCAGCGGCATGGTGATGAGCGCGCCCGGCCCGCCGACCTTCTTGGTGGAAGGGATGATGGCCTTGCCGCCGCCGATGGCCGAGCGGACGGGCGCGCCGAACTTCGGATGGATGAGCGCCGCGGCATGCTCGATTTCCCCGTCGGTGCCCACGATGGCGCCCTTGCCGTAGGCGCTGATCTTGCCGGCCTTGTCCCCCAGCACCTCCAGCGCGCGCGCGGTCAGCCGCTCGGCCACCTCCGCGCCCGTGTCGTAGAGCGGCGAAAGGTCCTCGACATAGCGCCCGGCATAGGGATTGCGCACGACGGCGGCCACCGTGAGCTTCGTCGCCCGCGGTTCCACCTTGCGGCCCATGTCTTCCAGCGTCTCTTCCAGGACGACCACGATCTTGCGAATTTCTGCAACCATTTGCGCGCTTCCACCCCTTCGACGGCGTTGACAGAAGCGCAGTTAAGCAGCTAGTCAGGCATGCGAAAAACTAAATTATCGAAGTTCAGCTTGCGGTTCCTTAAACCTGGTTGCGCGCTTTGAAGACCATCGATCTCGACCTTCTCCACGCGGTTGTGGCCTTTGCGGACGCCGGTAGCTGCAAGGGGGCGGCGAAGCTGATCTTCCGCAGCGAATCGGCCGTCAGCATCAAGCTGAAGAAGCTCGAGGATGCGCTCGGCGCCAGCCTCTTCATCCGCTCCGGCCGCAAGATCGACCTCAACCAGCGGGGCCTCGACCTCGTCTCCGACGCCCGCCGGATTTTGCGGATCAATGCCGAGCTGGTCGAAAGGGCGACGTCGCGCGAGCTGACCGGCACCATCCGCCTCGGCCTGCCGGACGACTATATCGGGCTGCTCGCCAATTTCCTCAGCCGCTTCGCGAACGAGTTCCCGGATGTGAACCTGCTCCTCCACTGCGCGCCGACCGCCGAGCTGAAGCCGATGCTGGAGCGCGGCGAACTCGACCTGTCCATCCTGTCGTCGGAGACGGACACGAAGGACGGGATGGTGCTGCAGACCCAGCCCGTCTACTGGGTCAGCTCGAACACGAGCGACGTCCACCTGCGCCAGCCGCTGCCGCTCGCCCTCTTTCCCGAAGGCTGCATCTTCCGCAAATGGGCGGTCAATGCGCTTGTATCCGTCGGGCGCGAGCGGAAGATCGTCTGCACCAGCGCGAACATGGCGGCCTTGCAGGCCGTCGTGCAGGCCGGGCTTGCCGTCTCCGCGCTGGTGAAGGCCGACGTTCCGCCGGGCAGCCGCGTGCTGGGGCCGGACGACGGCTTTCCGGACCTGCCGAGCGTGACCGTCATGGTGCGGATCTCGCCGGCGCTCGGCGGGCAGCGCCAGAGCGCGCTCGCGCTCGGCCTGCGGGATATCATGCTGAAGACGATCTGACCGGCGCGGATATCCCGCCGAACAGCCTCGCAAAGGCTTTGCCGCCTATACCCGGCCGCCTCCAGCCACGATGCAAGGGACAGTCCATGCGCGACACCCCCTCCCTCTCCGCCGCCACGGGCCTCTATGCAAAGGGCGACTATCCGGCCGCCCTTGCCATGCTGAACACGCTCATCGAACAGCGGCCCGAGGTGGCGGCCTATGAGCTGATCGCGCGGATCTTCCTCAGGCTCGACATGAAGGCGGAGGCCGCGGCGGCCTGCCGGCAGGCGGCGCAACTGGACCCGCAGCGCAGCGACGCGCTGCTGCTCGACGCCATGCGGCTCTATTTCGCGGCGGGCGAGAAGGACGAGGCCCTGCGGGTGGCCGGCGCGCTCGTCCACCGGGCGCAGGACGAGCCGGAGGTGGCCTATGTCCTCGCCTCGATCTTCCTGGAGCGCGGCAACCGCTCGATCCTGCAGGGCATGCGCGGGCCGCTCGCGCGAAGCGGGCAGGAGAAGCACCTCACTCTTGCGCTCGACCTGCTCACCGACAATCCGACGGACCCGCTGAACTACGAAACGGTCGACGCCGCCCTCCGGCACTGGCCCGACCGGCTGGAGCTTCTCTTCTACCGCCACATGCTGTCGCGCGAGATCTGCGACTTCGAAGGCATCGAGGCGGCGCTTGCGACCATCCGCGCCGCGCTGGACGCAGGAAGGCCCGGCATCCTTTCGCACGAGCAGCCGCTCGCCAACCTGACCTGGTGCGGCGACGAGGCGCTGAACCGGCTGGCGACGTTCACCACCCCTGCCGCCGATGCGGGCCGCACGGCACGGCGGCGCGCCATGCCGCACCGCTGGCACGAGGAGAAGATCAGGATCGGCTACCTTTCCTGCGACTTCTGGCCCGGCCATGCCACGATGCGGCTTCTTGGCGACGTCCTGAAGCGGCACGACCGCAGCCGGTTCGAGGTCTTCCTGTTCTGCCACACGGCGGAGCGGAACCTGGAGCGCGGCGGCGGGGACAGAAGCGCATGGGGCAGGATCGTCCCCGTCCGGGACCTCGACGACGCCGCGGCCGCAAAGGCGGTGCGCGACCACGGGATCGACATCCTCATCGACCTCAAGGGCCATACGAACGGCGAGCGCGTCGGCATCCTCAACCATGCGGCAGCGCCCCTCCAGGTCGCCTGGCTCGGCTTTCCCGGCACGACCGTCAATGTCGACCTCGACTATATCATCGGCGACCGCATCGTCCTGCCGGACGCCGCCCGGCCGTTCTTCCATGAAAAGTTCTGTCGCCTGCCGGAATGCTACCAGCCGAACGACCCGACGAGCCGGCCGCTGCCGGCCCCCCTGACGCGGGCCGAGGCGGGCCTGCCGGAGGATGCCTTCGTCTTCGCCTCCTTCAACAGCGAGCGCAAGGTGACGGCACAGATGACGGATCTCTGGGCCCGCATCCTCCTTCAAGCGCCCGGCAGCCTTCTCTGGCTCTTCGCCAAGGGGGATGCGGCGAAAGCCAACCTTGCCGCCCGCTTCGCCTCCCTCGGCATCGAGCGCGACCGCCTCGTCTTCGCCGGGCAGGCGGATTATGCGCGGCACATCAGCCGGATGCCGTGCGCCGATCTCGCCCTCGACACCTATCCCTGCAACGGCCACACGACGACATCCGACGCGCTGTGGAGCGGCCTGCCCGTCCTCACCTATCGGGGGACGAACTTCGCCTCCCGCGTCAGCGAGAGCCTTTTGAACGCCGTGGGGCTGCCCGATCTCGTGGCGGCGGATGCGGACGGCTACGTGGCGAAGGCCGCCGGCCTCGCCGCCGATCCGCAGGCCGTCGCGGGCTACAGGGAAACGCTGCGCGCCGGGCGGCTCCATGTGCCGCTCTTTGATTCCGGTCGCTTCTGCCGCCATCTGGAGGCGGGGCTGGAAGAGATGGTGCGGCGGGCGCGCGGCGGCCTGGCGCCCGACCATTTCGACGTCCCCGCCGCCCCGTGACGCACCGCACGGGGCACAAGCGATCCAAAACGACACATCGATAAAATTGTCCGTATCCGTTTAAGCGCGCCGCAACCGGCCCGGGTGTAGGAAGGGGCATCGGGCGGCGATGGACAGGGAACCGCCGGCATTCAGGAACGAAGACGGGGACAGGACAATGTTCAAGACGCTCATCGCAGCCGCCGCATGCACATCCGCGCTGTTCGCCGGCGCGCAAAGCGCCGGGGCCTTCGGGCCGGGAAGCATGGCCCGCAGCCTCGGCCAGACGCCCGGGATCCAGTCTCTTGCCGCCCGCCAGGCGATCCTCGCGCCCGTCGACCTCGTGGAATTGTCCCGCGGCAACCGGCCGGCCGCGCCGCCGCCGGGCGCGGAATGGTCGCGGATCTGACCGCCGCGCGGCCATGAGAGGCGCCGGCGCCGTTTGCCGTTGACAGATGTCTACTCCTCGGCTTCATATCCGCCGAGAGCCCGCCAGCCCGGCGCGCATCCCGTCAGCGACGGCCAGCCGTCCTTCCCGCAAGAGCCTCTCATGCATACTTCATCGGCGGACGACCGCTTTGCCGCGTTCCGGCACCGGTCCTACACCCTCTTCTTCTTCGCCCGTTTCCTCGCCGCCTTCGCGATCCAGATCATCTCGGTCGCGGTCGGCTGGCAGATGTACGAGGTCACGAAGAGCGCCTTCCTGCTCGGCATGATCGGGCTCGTGCAGTTCCTGCCCGCGCTGCTGCTCATCCTGGTCACCGGCTCGGTGACCGACCGCTACAGCCGGCGCTCCATCGTCTCGATCTGCCTCGTCGTCAGCGCGCTCTGCGCGGCCGCCCTGCTGCTCCTCACCCTCACCGGCACCTTCGCGCCGGTTCCCGTCTTCGCCGTCCTCCTCGTCTTCGGCATCGAGCGCGCCTTCATGGGACCGGCGGTGCAGTCGCTTTCGCCCAATCTCGTGCCCGAGAAGGACCTCGCCAACTCCTTCGCCTGGAACGCCTCGTCCTGGCAGACGGCCTCGATCGTCGGCCCGATGGCGGGTGGCCTGCTCTACGGGCTCGGCCCGACGGTCGCCTATTCGGTGGCCCTCGCCTTCATGACGGCGGCGGCCGCGCTGGTCTTCGTCATCCCCAAGCCCGCCCAGCGCAAGGTGGGCGAGCCGACGAGTTGGTCCTACATCCTCGCCGGCTTCCGGTTCATCCGCTTCGAGAAGGTGGTGCTCGGCGCGATCTCGCTGGATCTCTTCGCGGTGCTGCTGGGCGGGGCGGTGGCGCTGATGCCGATCTTCGCCTCCGACATCCTGGTGCTCGGCCCGCTCGGCCTCGGCCTGCTGCGCGCCGCGCCGGGCGTCGGCGCCATCACCATGGCGATCTTCCTCGCCACCTTCCCGATCCGGCACGGCTCGGGGATCAAGATGTTCGTCGGCGTCGCCGCCTTCGGCCTCGGCACGATGGTCTTCGGCCTGTCGCAGACGCCCTGGCTCTCGATCCTGGCGCTCGCCATCATGGGCGCGGGCGACATGATCTCCGTCTATGTGCGCGAAACCCTGATGGCGCTGTGGACGCCGGACGAGGTGCGCGGACGCGTCAACGCGGTCAATTCGGTCTTCATCGGCGCATCCAACGAGCTCGGCGAATTCCGCGCGGGCCTGATGGCGCATTTCATCGGCGCCGTGCCCGCCGTCGTCATCGGCGGCATCGGCACGCTGGCCGTCTCGGTGCTCTGGGCCTGGGCCTTCCCGCAATTGCGCAGGATCGACACGCTCGACGCGCCGGACCGCGGGCCCGCCCCGGGCGCATGACGATGCGCCGCCCCGTCGCGGCCCGTTTCCTTCCGTTCCATGCGTCCGGCGCCCCTGGCGTTAATATTAATGCGCACTAAACGCATGGTTGATGTCGTTTTCGGCGCTCGCGCTCTGGCAAAAAACCCTAGATTGTATTAGAACTTCCTCCAAGGGGCGAGTGGGGGCTCAACGCGCTTTCCGGTTTGACTTTGTTTGTAGGCGTTTCCGGACGACGGGGGCTGCGGCTTCCCGTGTCCTGGCGGGGGCAAGGGCATGGCGTTTTCCGGAGAAGGCCGTTTCGGCAATTTCAACGTGCAGCGGGATCGTGTCGCATTCCGGCACGCCGCGGACGGCGCGGCCGCCGGCCTGTCGCGGGCGGCTGCGGGCTTCTGCCCGCCCTCCATGGCGAGGGGCCCGAGATGAACTACCAGGCCCTTTCCAGGCTGTTCAGGCTGCGGCGCTGGCAGAAGCGCATGGTCCAGGTGCTGGTGGATACCGGCCTCATCGCCTTCAGCTTCTTCCTGGCCATGCTGCTCAGGCTGGACGGCCTCGGCTTCATGGCCAACCACAAGGTCTGGTACGCGCTCCTCATCCTGGTTCCCACGAGCCTTCTGGTGTTCAGCCGGCTCGGCTTCTATCGCATCGTCATCCGTTTCATCGGCCTGCGGGTGCTGCCGACGATCCTCCTCGGCATCGTCGCCTCCGCCTCGGTGCTGCAACTCGTCATCCTGCTGATCGGCTTGCCGGTTCCCCGCTCCGTGCCGGCCATCTACGTTCCCATCGCGCTCATGCATATCGGCGGGGCGCGGTTCGCCCTGCGCGCGCTGTTCCTCAGCCGGGAATCGCGGCGCAAGACCCGGGTCGTCATCTACGGCGCGGGCGAATCCGGACGGCAGATCCTCTCCTCCCTGCGCGAAGGCCCCGAATTCGCCCCCGTCGCCTTCGTCGACGATTCCCCCCTCCTGCAGGGAACGGTCGTCGGCTCGACCCATGTCTATGCGCCGGACAAGCTGCCGTGGATCATCGAGACCCTCGGCGCCCAGAGCGTCCTCCTCGCCATTCCGAGCGCGAGCATGGGCCAGCGCGCGGCGATCCTGCGCAAGCTCGAAACCTACCCGCTGCATGTGCGGACCATTCCCGGCATGGCCGACCTCGTATCCGGCCGGGCCCGGATCAACGAGATCGCCGACGTCTCCATCGAGGACCTGCTCGGCCGCGATCCGGTGCCCCCGCGGCAGGACCTGCTCGACGCGGACATACGCGGCAGGACCGTGCTCGTGACGGGCGCGGGCGGGTCCATCGGCAGCGAATTGTGCCGCCAGATCCTCCGCCTCGGGCCGTCCCGGCTGCTTCTGCTGGAGATTTCCGAGTTCGCCCTCTACACGATCGACCTGGAACTGCGGCAGGCCGCCCTTTGCCAGGACCTTTGCCCGGACATCGTGCCGCTGGTCGGCTCCGTGCGCGACGGCCGGCGCGTCGAGGCGATACTGCGCCGCTTCCGCGTGGAGACGGTCTATCACGCCGCCGCCTACAAGCATGTCCCGCTGGTCGAGCAGAACATCATCGAGGGCGTCCGCAACAACATCCTGGGCACCCTGACGGTCGCCCGGGCGGCGGTGGAGACCGGCGTGCGGGCCTTCATCCTGATCTCCACCGACAAGGCGGTGCGCCCCACCAATGTCATGGGCGCGTCGAAGCGGCTGGCGGAGCTCATCTGCCAGGGGCTGGCCGGGGAGCAGCAGGCCACGCGCTTCTCGATGGTCCGCTTCGGCAATGTCCTCGGATCGTCGGGCTCGGTCATCCCGCTGTTTCGCCGGCAGATCGCGGCCGGCGGGCCGGTGACGGTGACCCATCCGCAGATCACGCGCTATTTCATGACCATTCCGGAAGCCGCCCAGCTCGTCATCCAGGCCGGCGCCATGGCGCGGGGCGGCGACGTCTTCGTCCTCGACATGGGCCAGCCCGTGCGGATCGCCGACCTTGCCGCCAAGATGGTGCGGCTCAGCGGCCTGACGCCCGTCGTGGCGGGCGAGCGGGCGCAGGGCCAGGCCCTCCAGTCGGGCGACATCGAGATCGTCTTCACCGCGCTGCGCCCCGGCGAGAAGCTCTACGAGGAACTGCTGATCGGCGACGGTGCGGCGCCGACCCGCCATCCGCGCATCCTGACCGCGATGGACGAGACCGTGCCGTGGCAGGCCTTGAGCCTCGTACTGGGCAGGCTGAGCGCCGCCTGCGAGACCGGCGACCTTCCGACGATCAAGGCGCTGCTCATCGACCTGCCGATCCAGTATTCGCCCGCCGGCGAGGACTTCGCCGATCCGACCTGGAACGGCGCGGCGGAAGGCGACGGGCGGGCCGGCCCCGCGCTGCCGGGATACGGGGAACCGATCCTGGCGGGGTGAGACGCCCGCACCCACCCGGTCAGGAGATGATGTCGAAGTCCGAGACGGTCACCGGGAGGCCCTTGTCGAGGATCGCGAACAGAACGGCCTTGCCGCTGCCGTTGCCGTCGGCGTCGTACCACAGCTTGCCGCTCGCCTTGTCGTAGAGGATGCGGTCGGAGGCGTCGTGCGCCTTCGCGCCGGCATGGAACGCGCCGGAGGACAGGTCGCCGACCTTGCCGACCTTGGTGAAGATCGTCCTGTCGAGCAGGATCGTGTCGTCCTTCACGGAGAAATCGTCGATCGTATCGACATTGGTGGAGCCGAGCTTCGTGTCGAAGACGAAACTGTCCTTGCCGCTGCCGCCGGCCAGGAAATCCTTGCCGAGCCCGCCGAAGAGCTTGTCGTTTCCGGCCTGGCCCCACATGCGGTCGTTGCCGCTGCCGCCATACATGCGGTCGTTGCTCTTGTCGTCCGCCTGCGCCTCGCCGGAGATCGACCATTTCTGCGGCGTCATCGACTTGCCCGTCGTCCCGTCCCAGGTCAGCGTCAGCGCCTCGCCGAACCAGTCTCCGCGGGGCTTCTTCTCCGAGCCGCCATACATGCGGTCGTTGCCGCTGCCGCCGTTCATCACGTCGCTGCCGTAGCCGCCATACATCAGGTCGCTGCCGGACTCGCCGTAGAGCGTGTCGTTGTCCCACTCGCCATGCATGTAGTCGCCGCCGCCGCCGCCATACATCTTGTCCTTGCCGCGCCCGCCCAGCAATTGATCGGCCCCGTCCGGGGCCGCCGCGTCGGTGCTGTTGGCTTCCAGGCCGGAAATGTCCGACTTGCCGTAACCGTAGATGAAGTCGTTGCCGTCGAAGCCGATCGCGATGTCGCGGCCGGGGCCCATGTGGACCTGGTCCGGGCCCTTGCCGGTCCAGGCGACGTCGTTGCCCGGGCCGGCCACGACCTTAGCCGGTTCCGTCGCATCGGAAACCTTGAAAAGCTCCGGCCGGTTGCCGACGCCCTCGAAAGCCAGGGTCGTGCGCGATTTGACATGGTGCTGCAGGTCGACCTGATAGTCGCCGTGCCCGCCGTGATTGAAGACCTGGAACGAGATGAAATCGACAGCCGTGGGTATCGTCAGGGTGCCGCTCGTCTTCTCGTCGCTCAGGAAGTATATATTGAAGTTCGGCCCGAAGGTCTTCATGTACGTTTTGGTATAACCGCCCCAGCCGACCTGGATGTCCGTCCCGGGATCGCCGGAGAAGGAGACAGAAACCTTGTCGCCCGCCTTCAGGCCGGATTTCGCTATGTCGAGAACGAAGTAATCGGCCGTGTCCTCGCCCAGATATTCGCTGAGGAACCCCTCGTAACGCCCGATGACGTCGCTGTCCAACTCGAAGACTGCATAGCGAAACAGTCCGTCGATATCCCGGTCTTCGTTATAGGTGTCGCCCCGGGTCCGTTCCGAATATAGCTGCACGCTTGCCATTGATCCACCCCCCGGCCGACGGCAGAGCCTGTCGGCAATATATCCCGTCGCTAATATCTTTCTTTCGGAAAATCCTGTCAATCAGCAGGAAGGGGGAGGCGGTTTTCCGCGCCCGTCTTCCGGTTCAGAAGAGCACGAATGTCCCCGGGTCCTCCCCGAGCCGGGCGAAGCCCTCCAGCAGGGCCTGCCGAATCGCCGGGACGGCCTTCGGCGGCAGGAGGCCGATGCCTGCCATGAGGGCCTCGCGCCAGGCCTCGCCCCGCCCCCATGCCGCCGACCAGGCCAGCGCCAGATCGTCGGATCGCCGCATCTGCGCCATCGCCTCGAACAGCAGGCCGGCCTGCACCAGGTCCTTGCGGGATTTCGCCGCGCCGTTTTCGTCTCTCGGGCGCCGCGTCGCGACAATGAGCTTGTGGACCGCATAGCGCTCGGGGGCGGGAATGAGGACAGGCACGCCGGACCCGTGCAGGACAGTCGCCCTCACGGGCTCGTAGATCAGGAAATCGAGGAAGCGGAGGGGTTCGGCCGAGGCGCCGCCGAGGGCCGGCATGAGGGAGGGCCTGCCCGTATTGTCGTCGCTCCCCCTGTTGCCGGTGAGGAATTCCACCTTGTAGCCGTCGCGGTTCACGAACGCCGTCGATCCGGTCTTGCCCGAGGGATGCGGGACCGCGCGAAACGACGGATCGACACCCTTGAGGACATCGAGGACGGGGGGAATGGAATCCAGGACCTCGGCCGACACGGCGAAATCCTGCGCGAAGTCCGCGTCGCCGGTCTGCAGCGCGGCATTCGGCAGCCGGACACCGAGCAGACCCGCGTAGCAGCCGAAGGCCACCGTTCCGACCAGGACGCCGCGAAGGCGAAACAGGCCGGCGGCGGCCATCGCCTCGACGACATCGCCCGACAGGCGCTCGGGCGACGGCAGATAGGCTTCCCGCGTCAGCGTGGAGACCATTTTCCGGCGGGCCCGGATGTCGTCCTTGATCGCCCGGAAGTCCGATACGCGGGCGGCTATGGCCGGATCGGCGGCGGGGCCGACATAAAGGCGCTTCCGGCCCGGCCTGTCGAAGTACCAGTAATCCCGCTCCTTCACCGAAACGCAGACGAAATTGCCGTCGAGCGGGAAGTCCGTGACGAACGCACCGTCGAGCGACCTCTGGCCAAGCTCTGCGAGCATCGTGGTGTAGATCAGGTCCAGCGCTTTCATCGGCAGCCTCGATGCCGTGGAGACGGCGGTTATAAGTTTTTCGCAAAAAACTTATAACACACGACGGCGCAGCCGGAAAGTCGGCGGGCGTTCAACGCCTGCCCCTGCCGATGAGCGCCGCGAGATAGGCCCCGCCGGCAAAGGCGGCGATGATGCCGGCCGGCACTTCCCAGGGATAGATGACGATGCGGCCGATCCAGTCCGCCAGCACCATCATGGTCGCGCCGATGGCGGCGGACGCCCAGAGCTGGCCGACGGCCCGGCGGATGCCGATGAGGCGCGCGGCATGGGGCGCGCTGAGGCCGACGAAGCTCAAGGGGCCGACGACCAGCGTGGCGATGGCGGTGGCGGTGGCAGCAAGCAGGAAGCTTGCGCCCCAGGCCGCCGGCACATGCACCCCGACGCCCGCCGCCGTCTCCGCCCCGAGCGGCAGCACGGTGAGCGGGCGGCGCAGCAGCGGCACGACGAGGAGGGCGACAAGGGCGGCGGCGGCGGAAAACAGCGCCTGCCCTTCCGTCACCCGGTAGGTCGAGCCGGACAGCCAGCTCATCGCCCACAGGGTGCGCGGATCGCCGCTGGCGAGGAAGACGGAGGCCCAGCCCGTCGCCATCATCGTGACGGCGAGGCCGCCGAGCAGCGTGCGCTCCGGCCGCGCCCGGCCGCGCACCAGCGCAAGGCCGATGGCCGCCGACACGGCGAAGGCGCCGGCCGCCGCGCCGATGGAAACGAGCACGGGATCGATCGTCGTCGTCGATACGATGACGAGGAGCACGGCGATGGTCGCGCCGCCCGAAACGCCGAGCGCTTCGGGGGCGGCGAGCGGATTGGCCGTCATGCGCTGGAGGATGCCGCCGGCAAGCGCCAGCAGCGCCCCCGCCGCGGCCGAGGCCAGCACGCGCGCGCCGCGGAATTCCATGAGATAGGGCCAGTCGACCGGCGCCAGCGACAGGCCGCCCTGCTCCGACGGGCCGACGGCAAGGCTGCAGCCGACCGCGGCGACAAGGCCGAGCGCGAGCAGGATGCCGCCTTGCGGCGCCGCGCGGCTGCCCGTCCAGTCGGGTGCCGCCTCCGGCCGGTCGGGCGGCAGGCGGCGCAGGAGAAGGAGCAGGACCGGCGCGCCGATGACAGCCGTCAACGCCCCGACCGGCACCAGCCCCTCGAAGAGCGCGGCGGAAAGGCGGTCGACGAGGAGCAGCCCGAGCGCCCCGAGCAGGCCGGACCGCAGGAGGAGCTGCCGGAAGGTCCGCGCCCCGCAGACGCGCGCAAAAGCCGGTGCGGCAAGGCCGACAAAGGCGATCACCCCGACAGCCGCCGCAACGCTGGCGGCGAGCGCGACGCCGAGCGACAGGGCCAGAAGCCGCACGAGCCAGGGCCTGGCGCCGAGGGAGGACACCGAGGAATCGGGCAGCGACAGCAGCCCGACGGGGCGCTGGAAGACGGTGACTAGGCCCGCCGCGACGGCAAGGCGGAGCGCAAGGCCGATCGCGACGCCATCCCCGTTCTGCACCAGCGATCCGCTCTGCCAGACGAAGATCTCCGAGAGATAATCGGTGAAGAGCGCGAGCAGCATGCCCGTCGCCGCGCCCGCGATCATCGCGACGACGATGCCGGCGAGGATGATGGCGGATGCGGAGAACCGGCCGCGCGCGGCGACCAGCGCCACCAGCCCCGTCGCCAGCGCGCCGCCGCCGAGCGCGATCGCCTCGCGGCCGTTCTCCAGCAGCGCGGGCGCGAAGACCGTCGCCGCCGTCAGCGCCAGCCCGGCGCCGGCGGAGGTGCCGAGCGTCGTCGGCTCGGCCAGCGGATTGCGCAGCGCCTGCTGGAACAGGACGCCGGACAGGGCGAGCGCCGCGCCGGCCAGAAGCGCCATGGCGATCTGCGGCAGGAAGGCGTAGCGGGCGAGCAGTTCCGCCGGCCCGACCGGCGGCGCATTCCGGAAGATCGCCATCCACTGCCCGGCGGGAAGCAGCAGCAGCGCATCGCGCACCGTCATGACCGCGGCGACGGCGGCAAGGACGAGGATGACGGGAAGAAACGGGTCGCGCGGGACGGCGGGGCGGCTCATAGGCGCAGCAGGGCCCCGTGCAGGAAGCGGGCGAAGCGCTCCGCCGCGGCCAGCCCGCCAAAGGGCCAGACGGCCGGGATCTTCGCCACCTGCCCGCGCCTTACGGCGGGCAGCGCGGCCCAGAGCCGGCTCTGGCGGATGCGGATATCGACATGGACGGGGACCGGCTGGAGGGCGACGACGGCGCAATCGCCGAGCGTGACGAGGTTCTCGAAGCCGACCGTGGCGAACCCCCAGGCGGAGGTCTCGCCCGTCCAGGCATTGCGGACCCCGAGCCGGTCCATGATATCCTGGAAGAGGCCGTTGCGGCCATAGACGCGGGCATGGCGATCGTCGAACAGGCTGAGGACGGCGACGGGCGGCAGGTCCTTCGCGGCAAGGTCGGCGCGCAAGGTCGCCAGCGTTGCGGAGACATCCGCGATCATCCGCTCCGCCCTCGGCCGCCGGTCGAGGCGGTCGGCAAGGCGCAGGAATTCGCCTTCGGCATCGGCAAGGGCGGCCGTGGAGCCTTCGTAGAGCCGCAGCGTCTCGACGGGGGCGAAACGGCGCAGGCGGCTTTCGTCCTGGCCGTAGCCCGAGGCGGTGACGATGAGGCCGGGCCTGAGCGCGGCGATGCGCTCCATGCTGGGTTCGCCGCGCGAGCCGAGGTCGAGCACGGATGGCGCAAGCTCCGGCGCGACGGCCCAGATGCGGTAGCCGGCAAGGTCGGCGACGGCGCGCGGCATCACGCCGAGGCTCATCAGCATTTCGGCCGACGTCCATTCCAGGCAGACCGCGTCCGGCGCCTGCCCGGCGTGAAGCGCGGACCCGAAAGGCAGGGCGCCGGCGGCGAGCCCGCCGAGGAAGGCCCGCCGCCGGAGCGCCCCTGGTCTCACCAGCGCACCGTGGCCTTCGCCATGACGCGGCGCCGCTCGCCGTAGAAGCAGCCGAACGTCTCGTTGAAGCACGAGGCGACATATTTCTTGTCGAAGAGGTTCGTGGCGTTGAGCGAGAGCGTCACGTCGTCGAACTTGTAGTTGAGCGCCGCATCGACGACCACGCTGCCCGGCACCTTGAAGCTGTTGGCCTCGTCGCCGTAGCTGGAGCCGACATAGCGCAGGCCCGCGCCAAGCCCGAGGCCGTCGAGCGCGCCGTCGTTCTCGATGCGATAGTCGCCCCACAGCGAGGCCGTGTGGCGCGGAATGGCCGTCGGCCAGCGGCCCTTGTTGCCGCCGTCGGGATCCTCGGTGATCTCCACGTCGAGATAGGTGTAGCTGGCGCGCAGGTTGAAATTGTGCGTGATGCTCGCCACCGCCTCCAGTTCGAAGCCGCGCGAGGTGATCTCGCCCGTCTGGCGCGCCTCCCAGGTGCCGCCCACCGCGTCCCAGCGGATGGCGTTCTCGCGCACCAGCTTGAAGACCGAGGCGGTGATGTAGCTGTCATAGCCGGGCGCCTGGTATTTCAGGCCCGCCTCCCACTGGCGGCCGCGCTCCGGCTCGAACAGCGCGCCGGTCGACGACACGTCCAGCGGCGGCAGGAAGGATTCCGAATAGCTGACATAGGGCGCAAGGCCGTTGTCGAAGGTGTAGAGCGCGCCGAGGCGGCCGGTGAAGGCGGAGACCGACTTGTCCGTCTTCGTGCCGGAAAGACGGTCGTCGAGTTCCGTCGAGGCCCAGTCGTAGCGCCCGCCGAGCGCGAAGGACCAGTTGTCGACCTTGATCTGGTCCTGGACGTAGAGGCCGAGCTGGTTCTGCGACGTCGTCGTGTTGTTGGTATGGCCGCCGAAGACCGGATCGGCGCCATAGACCGGATCGAAGACATTGATGGGATCGACATTGTAATAGTCGGAAATGTCGGTGTAGCGCGTCCAGCGGTAGTCGAGGCCGCCGAGCAGGGTGTGGGAGAGCGGACCGGTATCGACCTCGTACTGCACCTGGTTGTCGATGGCGATCGTGTCGAGGCGCGACCTGCCGTTGTCGGCATAGCGCGAAAGCTCGCCCGTCGCCTCGTTGAGGTAGCCGCCGCCGTAGACGATCTTCTGGTCGTTGGAAAGGTGCGAGTAGCGCAGGTTCTGGCGCACCGTCAGCTCGTCGGAGAACCTGTGCTCGAACAGGTAGCCGAGCGAGGCCTGGTCGGTGTCGTAGGAATCGAAATCCTTCTCGCCGAGGAAGCGGCCGGTCGGGATCCTGCGCCCGTCATTGTCGAAGACCGTGCCGGAAGCCGGCATGAACTGCAGGCCCCAGCCGGCCCGGTCGCGCTGGTAGCTGCCGAGGAGCGTCAGCGTCGTGTCCTCGTCCGGGCTGTAGGTCAGCGCCGGGGCGATGAAGAAGCGGTCATCGTCGACGAAATCGACCTGGGACTCGGCCATGCGGCCGACGCCCGTCAGGCGGTAGCTCCAGTCGCTGCCCTCGCTGAAGGGACCGGAGAAATCGAACTGGGTTTCGTACTTGCCGAAATTGCCGATCTCGACGGAGATCTCGCGCAGCGCCGTTTCGGTCGGCCGCTTGCTGACATAGTTCACGATGCCGCCCGGGCCGTTCTGGCCATAGAGCACCGAGGTCGGCCCCTTCAGCACCTCGACGCGCTCGGCGCCGTAGGGATCGAGGGTCTGGAAATCGCCATAGCTCGTGCCGGGCAGCTTCAGGCCGTCGCGGTAGAAAGCCTCGCCGGTCATGTCGAAGCCGCGGATGACGAGCCCGCCGTAGCGCGTGTCGCCCGCGCCGGTCGTCTCGCCGACGACGCCGGCGGTATAGCGCAGCGTCGCGCCGATCGAGGAGGCGTTCTGCGCCTCGATCTGCCCGGCGCTGACGACGGAGATCGCCTGGGGCGTCTCCATCAGCGGCGTATCGGTCTTGGTGCCGGTCAGGCTGTTCTTCGCGACATAGCCGTCGACCGGTCCCCAGCCGGCCTCCTCGCCCTCGACGACGATCGCCTGCAGGGCCGTGCCGCCGGCGAGGGAACCGGTGGCGGCATTGCCGGCCGGATCGAGGATGGTGACGCTCTTCGGCCCGGTGAAGCGGTAGACGAGGCCCGTGCCGGCGAGCAGCGCCGCCAGGGCGGCGTCGGGGCTTTCAGCGCCGCTGACGCCGGGGCTCCTCAGCCGGCCGGTCGTGGCGCTGTCATAGAGCACCTGGATGCCGCTCGTCGCGCCGAAGCGGGCGAGCGCGCCGTCGAGCGAACCGGCGGGCACGGAATAGGCGGCCGGCTGCGCAAGCGCCGGCACGGCCGCAAGGCCGATCGCCAGCGACACGCCGGCATAAAGCCCCGCAAGCCCGCGCCGGCGGCGCGCGCCATCCTTTTTCGTCCGCTTCGAAATGATCATCCTCATGCCCCCGTTCTGCCTGCTGCCGCGGCTTGGCGAGCGCGGCTTTCAGAGGGGGAAACGATGGGAAAACGAAAACCCGCAATTTTTTCCGCGTCAGACGAGCAGCACGATGCCGCCCGGCATGTCGACGCGCCGCAGATGCAGCGTCGTCTCCAGATGGGAGAGGATTTCCTCCGGCCGCCCGAGATGGAAGACGCCGGTGATGCGCCGGGCGCCGGCCGCGCGATCGGCGACGACGACGCGGCCGCGCCGATGCCGGTTGAGGTCGGAGACCACATCCGCCACCTTGCGATTGCGGAAGGTGAGCAGGCCCCTGCGCCAGGAGGCGGACGTTTCGGCATCCGCGGCCGTCACCTCGCTGATGCCGCCGGCGCCGTAGCGCACGCCCTCGCCCGCCCCAAGCCGGATCGTATCCAGGCAGGCAACCGCGATCTCACCGCGAAGACAGTCGACATTGACTTCGGCGGGGCCGTGCTCCACCGCGAAACTGCCGCCGCGCGTTTCGCTCTCGCCGTTCGCCGCCGCCACCACGAAGGGCCGTTCCGCCTCGGGCCGAACCTCGAACACCGCCGCACCGGCCCGCAGGACCAGGCGCCGCTGCGCCTGCGTAAAATCGAGCGCGATGGCCGAACCGCCGTCGAGCGTCGCGACCGAGCCGTCCGGCAGGGTGACGACCCTAAGTTCGCCGACCGCCGTCGCATGGTCGGCCGTCAGGGCGGCGAGCGGGGGCAGGTAGCCGAGTTCGGAAAGCCCGGCGGCAGCGATGAGGCCGCTGGCGGCAAGGCCGCCGGAGAGCACCGCGCGGCGCGTGAGCCCGGCCTTGCGCGCGGGGCGCGCGGCGGCGATGCGGCCCACATCCTTCCACAGGCGTGCCGCCTCCTGGAAGGCGCGCTCATGCGCCGCGCTCTGCCCGCGCCAGCGCCGGAAGGCATCGCCATCGCGCGCGCGCGCCTCGCCGGATGTCAGGCGCACGATCCAGGCCGCCGCTTCGCTCTTCAGCGCTTCGAAATCCGGATCCAACGAAACGCCCCTCAATTCCCGCTCGCCATGCGTCATCGACGCGCTCGATAGTCATAACGAACGAAACGCAAAAAGGCGAAATCGTTATTCGCGGTTCAGCCTGGCGAGCTTTTCCCCGCAATGGTCGAGCGCCTTGCGGATCTCCGTCTCGACCGTGCGCACCGAAACGCCGAACGTCTCGGCGATCTCGCGGTGACGCTGCCTTTCGACGCGGGAGGCGAGCAGTATGGCGCGCCGGCGGGCCGGCAGTTCGGCCATCGCCTGCTGCAGATGCCGCAGGGTATCGCGATGCTCCAGATGATCCTCAGGCGTCGCCCGCTCGTCGGGAATGTCGAGCAGCACGTCGATCTCGGTCGGCGTCAGGAGCCGCGCGCTGCCGCGGGAATGGTCGATCGCAAGGCTGCGCGCGATGCGGCGCAGATAGGGCACGGGCGCGGCGAGCGCCGCCCCGCCATTGCGCGAAAGCTTGATCCAGGCTTCCTGCGCAAGATCCTCCGAATCCTCGCGCGAACGGGTGCGTCCGGAGAAATAGGTCAGAAGATGCGGCTGCAAGCGCAGGAACACATCCAGCAGGTCCTCGTCTTTCTCCGCCACGTCCGATCCCGTCATCTGCCCCCGCCGCCACAGGCCGGCTCCGGGGTCCTCGATACCTGATTACAAATATCATCTTATTGCGCAAGGGGGATTGCAAGGCCGCCGGCGGTTTCGCCGCCCCCGCAGCCCGTCCGCATGTGCGGTTCAATCACTATCCACGCCGATAACCGCACGCCCCGTCACACCGTGATAATGGCGGATAAGATTGCCTTATCGTTCCTAGCTCCTATATCGCCTCATCCGCCGCCGAACGGCCGCGTTCCAGCGCCTGCAGCATAGGATAGATGCTGAAGGTGCCGCGGGCGGCCTTTTCCGTGAGATCGCGCAGATATCCGCCGGGCGAGCGGATCGCCTCGCCCCGTTGCAGGAGCACGGCGATCACCACCGCCGCCGCCTGCTCGCCCATCGCCGCCTTGGCCTTGCGCCAGGCATCGGGCGAAATACCCAGCATGGAGCGCACGAGATCCGCCGCGGCGAGGAAATCGGCCCAGTTCGTCAGGCCGTTCCGTCCGTAATCGGCAATATCGGGGCAAAGCCGCACCAGCCGGTGCAGGCTGATCGCCATCTTCTGCTCCGGCGCCGGCCCTGCCTCGTTCACCGCCTTCGCCGTTTGAGTTTCCTGGCCGTAGGATTCAAAAGACTGGTCTGTGTTTGAATTCTGTATGTGCTGCTCGCTTTGAAGCTCACTGCCGCTCATTTCTTGTTCCGAAAGGCTTGAGAGATAAGCGTTTTCCACGTCTGCCCTGAGGTGCTGCAAGGCGTCGCGACGCACGGTAAGAAGATCGCAGCCGGCACGCCGGCCGAGCCCCGCCGAAAGCCCGGCAAGCCGCATGGAGTAATCGAGCCAGTCGCCCGCCCTGCCCTCCTCCAGGGCCGTCGCGAGGATCTTGGCGATGTCGCGCTGGTGCAGCGTCACCGCGCCGCGCAGCGCCCGCTCGGCCCGGTCCTCGGCCCGCGCGGCCTCCGCCGCCTCGAAGATCTCGCCGGCCCTCAGCGCCAGCGGCGCAAGGTCGAAGCCGTAGGCATCCTCCAGCGCGCCCGTCTCGTCGCGGCGGCAGAAGCGCTTGCCGTTGGCGCTGTCGCGGCGGAAGATCAGGCCGGCCTCGACGAGCGCGGCGAGATGGCGGCGGATCGTCGCCGGGGCCATGCCGCGCGCGCGCAGCGAAAGCTCGCGGTTGGAGGGGAAGACGATGATCGGCGCGGCGCCGTCGAGTTCGCGCTCGGTGGCGAAGGAGACGAGCGCCTCCAGCACGCCGATCGTGCGATCGCCGATGCCGAGGACCCTGCGGGCCTCCGTCACGGCGCGCATGAGCTGCCACTTGTCGACCCGCCCGGTATCGTTGCCGCCCTCGCCGGCGCGCAGCTTCTCCTGCCGCCCGGCCGCCGCGCGCTGCCGCAGGAAAAGGCGCGCGCTCATCCGTCCGCCGCCGAACGGCGTCGTTGCAATCTGCTCCATCATGTCGGGTTCCCCTTTTCCGAGGCAAGGAGGTCCCGTCGACGTCGCCACGACAGCGCCCGCGGCATTTTCATGCCGCGCAAAGGCCGCTGTCCTCCCGAAAGAGGCAGACGAAGGTCATCGTTTCGTGCGGCGCTAAGGCCGAACGACTCTTGACTTTGACTGTTGGAAGTGATTCTCTCGAATTGCTACATAGAAGAGGGCTTCCGAAATGGTGACGTTTTGGGGGCCTTTTTTCTTGTCTCCGCGTTCCTTTCGCTGGTTTCTCAGGTCATTGCCGGCCGCTTGCGCGGCCGAATCAGCTGGCTTTCCGCTCAGTTCTTCCCCGCCTTTCCGGCCAGGAACACCGCGTATTCCTCGCGCAGGCGCCCCGTCAGCGCCGCGATAAAGGCCGGATCGACATCCGCCGCGAAGGAAAGGCGCACCGCCCTGCCCTTGCGCTCGAGCCTTGCAAGCAGCGCGCCGTCGGCCCGCACGATCTCCTCGCTTGCCGCCGGCGGCGTCTTCTGCACCGGGCGCAGCAGCCGGTCGAACAGCATCTGGAAGCGCTCGTCGCTTGCCGCCGCCGCAAAGCGCTGCGAGGTCGTCTCGTCGTCCGCCTTCTCGATCTCCGCGCCGTTGCCGTTCGCAAACAGCGCACCGAGCGCCATCCAGCGCTCGCGCCCGGCCTTCGGCGCCGGGCCGATGGCGTAGATGAAGCGCAGCGGCACGGTCTCGGCCACCTGCAGCAGCCGTGACAATTCGCTCTTCTGCACCGCCAGCGCATCGCCAACGAGCTTGCGCTCGAAGCCGCGGCGGACCAGCGTATGGGCGAAGAGCGCGCGCTCTATGAAGCTGAGATTGCGCCGCTCGGCATTCTCCTTGCCCTGGGCGAGCACCAGCTCGTCGTCGGTGAGCGGGCGCACGATCGCCTTGACGTCCACGCCGAGGCGGCGGGCCGCCTTCAGGCGGCGGTGACCGTAGGCGACCTGGTAGCGTCCCTCCCCTGCCCCGTCCGCGGCGGGCGAGGGGCGCACGAGGATCGGCACCTGCTGGCCATTCTCGCGCATGCTCTCGACGAGGGCGAGGAAATCCGGATCGTCGCGCTCCTCGTCGGAGAGCCGGTCGCTGACGAAGGAGACGTCGATCCGCCCGGTATCGAGCGAGACGATGCGCTCGCCCTCTTCCAGCGCCTGGCGCAGCGCGCGCGCCTCCTCCGCCTCGCGGGTAATGGAGGAGAGCGTCAGCCCCATCGCCTTGACGGCGCCGGAGGAGGCGCGGGGCGGCGTGCCGCCCGGCTCGGCGGCGGGAAGCGATTTCGTCTCGGGCGCGCGCTCGCCGCCGGCCGGCACGATATCCCCGCCGAACAGCGCCTTGATCGAATTCTTGCGGTCGCGGCCGGCCATCATGCGCGCCCCCATGCGGTGTGGACGAGCTGCTCGATCTCCTGGTTGACGGCTTCCAGCGAATCCATCGCCCGGTCATAGGTGCCGCGCGAGAAATTCTCGCGGCCGACCTCGTAGAGCGTCTGCTTGGTGAGGCCGGCATCGGAGACGGCGGTGGATTTCAGCATCGTCGAGGTCAGCACGCGGTTGCCGAAGAGCGAACGCAGGAAGCCGACGATCTGCGCCTGCGGCCCGTCATGCGGCTCGTAGCGGGTGACGAGGTAGCGCAGGAAATCGAAATTGAGCTGGCCGCCCGCCTCGCGCACCACGCCGAGCAGGTCCGAGGTCATGAACAGGAACTGGCTCATCGAGGCGACGTCGAGCATCTGCGGATGCACGGTGACGATGACCGAGGTGGAGGCGCACAGCGCCGACAGCGTCAGGTAGCCGAGCTGCGGCGGGCAGTCGATGACGACGACGTCGTAATCGTCGGCAACCGAGGCGAGCGCCGCCTGCACGCGGGTGAAGAACAGGCCATGCGCCTCGCCGGCCTTGCGTTCGGAGAGCGCGCGCGGCGTCGCGTGCTCGAATTCCTGAAGCTCCAGATTGCCCGGCACGAGGTCGAGATTGTGGAAATAGGTTTTGCGCACGATGGCGGAGAGCGGACGGGCCTCGCCGTCATAGCGGATGGCGCCGTAGATCGTGTCGTTGCCGGCAAGGTCGAGTTCGGGCTGGTAGCCGAACAGCGCGGAGAGCGAGGCCTGCGGGTCGAGGTCGATGGCGAGCACCCGGTGGCCGGTCATGGCGAGGTGCTGGGCGAGATGCACGGCGGAGGTCGTCTTGCCCGAGCCGCCCTTGAAATTGGTGACGGAGAGGACCTGCAGGTGCTCGCCGCGCGCCGGGTCGCGCCATTTGACATAGGAGCGGGCCTTGGCCGCATTGCCCTTGGCGCGCGCCTGCTCGGCTAGGTGATGGCGCAGCGCGTCGATATCGGCGAGCGAATACATGCGCCGCCCGCCCGGGCCGGTGGCAAGCTCCGGCCCCTCCCCCGCCAGCGAAATCTGCCTCAGATAGCCGTCCGAGACGCCGATCAGCCGCGCCGCCTCGCCGGAGGTGAAGCTGCGCAGCGTCTTCTGCGAGGTCGGCGGGAACAGCCGGTCGCGCATGGCCTGGAGCTGCACGGACAGCGCCTGCGCATCTTCCGCGATGGTTTCGTCGGCCGGGCGAAGCGTCGACATGGATTCTCCAAGGGCTGTGTGCGACGGCTTGGCCATCGGCAGTCTCCGTTCCTTCCCGATCCGCGGCCCCTCATGGTCCGGCGCATCGGCTTGCCATAGTGTCTGCGATTCTCCACCGCGGGGATATGCGGGGACGGAAAAATCTACAGGGACCTTTGGCAGTTACGGCGAAAATCACAATCTTCGCCCGGTTCCGTAAGAGACGGTGGGGCAGGTTGCGAGTCGCGTCAAGCGTTTTTTGGTTAACGAGCCCTTGGCGCCAGGGCCCGGGAATCCCGGAGAATCAGGACTCGCGCGATTCCCGGTGACCCGTCGTCCACTGGATTCCGACTCCCTCGACGCGGGACCGGACGGGCATCGCGCCGCGCGGCAGAAGAATCGCCGGCCGCCCCGGCGCCGATTCTTTTCCCCGCCGCCGCCGGGCCCGCGTTGACAGCTGTCAACAGGCCCATCCATCAGCCGCGTGAATCGATGCCGCGCCACCGATCGCAAAAAGTCGTTGGACGGGATTCGCCCTCACGGCGAGACTCGCCCCATGGAAGAGACGCGGTCAAGCCATTTCGAACGCCGGGACGCGGCCCGCAACATGCAGCGCTTCTACCGGCTGACGGTGACGCGCGATCTTTTCGGCACGGTGCTGCTGGTGCGTGAATGGGGGCGGATCGGCGTCTATGCCCGGGCGCGGGGCGAAGTGATGGAGAGCCTTGCCGCCGCCTGCCGCGAGGCCGACCGGCTTGCCGCGCAGAAACAGCGACGCGGCTATCGCGCCGTCGAGGGCGGCAATACCGGTTGACAGCTGTCAACGGCGCCGCTGTACGAGAAGCAGCAAGGCGAGCGCGAGGCACAAGAGGCCGAGAACGGCGGGCAGGCCGTGATGGCCGATACCCTGCATGGCAAGGCCGGTGACGGGCGCGCCGGCCATGCCGCCGATACCCCAGACGAGCGCGAAGGCGGCATTGCCCGCGATCAGCGCCGCGCCGGAAAAGCGCTCGCCAAGCGCGATCAGCGCCATCGTGTAGATGCCGAACGACACCCCGCCCCAGAGGAAGATGAGCGGCCAGACGCCCCAGCCGGCAAAGGCCAGCGGCAGGAGCAGGCAGACGAGGAGCGCGGCAAGCGTGCAGGCCAGCATGGTGCGGGCCGCGCCGTAGCGCTCGGCGATGCGCCCGAGCCCGACCTGCAGCACGGCATTGCCGGCAACGAAGACGGTAAGGAGCGCTGCGATACGCGCCTCGCCGCTGCCGAGCGCCGCGCCATAGACCGCAAGGAGCGACATGACGGTCTGCTCGAAGGCCGCCGCCGTGAAGACCGCGAAAAGAATAAGCGGCGCGCGGGAAAAAATGCCGCGGAGCGACGCCGCCTCGCCCTCCCGCGGCAGCGGCGGCAGGCGCCGGGAAACGGCGAGCACGATGAGGCCGCACATAAGGAAGGCGACGATGCCCACGAGGAACGGCGCCCAGCCCGCCGTGCCGGCAAGGCCGAGCGACAGCGGGCCGACGGCAAAGCCGCCGGAGACGAGCGAGGAATAGAGGCCGAGGATGCGGCCGCGGCGCGCGGCGGGCGTAAGCGCGATCAGCCAGGTCTCGCTGACGACATAGAGCGGATTGGCGAAGACGCCGAGGAGAAGGCGCAGCGGCATCCACGCGGCCACGTCCTGCAGCAGCGCGATGGCGGCAAGCGTGAGCGCGGCGAGCAGCGCGCACAGGATCGTCAGCCGCGCCCCGCCGAGGCGCCGCGCAAGCGGCGGCACGAGCGGCGCCGAGACGATGAAGCCGAGTGGCGTCATGGCCGCCGACAGGCCGATGAGGCCCGGCGTCGTGCCCTGCCGCTCGAGGATGAAGCTGAGCAGCGGATAGGTCAGCCCCTGCGCCAGCGCGAAGACCGAGACGGTCGCGATGATGCCGGCCATCGCGGCCAGCGGAATGCCGCCTCCCTCCCCGTTGTGGCAAGGCACTCGCATATGGAAAACCCCCTCTGCCTGCCGGCATCGCCCCCACAAGGGGGGAGAAAGCAAGACGCTTGCTTTTCCAGCCTTTTTGGCCATCGAGGGTGCCGCCGGTAAGTCCCTCCCCCTTGTAGGGAGGGGTTTCAAGCCATAGGCGAGTGCCCTGCCTGCCGTCGTGCTTTCGGCCGTCATGCGAGCCCCGCCGTCCCGCCGGTTCTACACCCGCCAGAACGGCTTGGCGATCTCGGCCTCGATAGCCTCGCGCGTCAGGCCGATATCCGCGATCAGGTGCGGGGTCTCCGTCGTCTTGCGGGCGAGGTCCCGGCGAAAGCGCAGGCGCGCGTCCCAGGCGGCCAGCCGGGCGCGAAGGCGTGCAAGGTCGGGCAGGGCGAACGGCCTTGCCGTGGAAACATGGCGCATGGTCGCCTCCGGGAGATTTTTCGCGGAAAAGCCCGCTTCTCAAGGCGCCATTGTGCGGGAGGGGCGGGGAACCGTCCTTAAAGGGTCCCAAAAAGTTCTCAAAAACTTCCAAAACCGGCTATAGATGCCCCCTATGCAGGGAGCGCGCTTCGCCTTTGGTCCGTTCGTGCTTGATTCCGGTGCGGGAACGCTCCTTCGGAACGACGACCCCGTTGCCGTCGGTCATCGCGGGCTGAAGCTGCTCGCCGCGCTGGTCGGCCGGCCCGGCGAGATCCTCGGCAAGGCCGAACTGATGGATGCGGCCTGGCCGGGCACCGCCGTCGAGGAGGGCAACCTCACCGTCCAGATCGCCCAGTTGCGCAAGCTGCTCGGCCCGGCCGAAGGCGGCGGCGAATGGATCTCGACCGTGCCGCGCGTCGGCTACCGCTTCACCGGCCCCCTGGCGCCGCAGGCGCTTGTGGCGCGCCCGCTGCCCGACCGGCCGTCGATCGCCGTCCTGCCCTTCGTCAATGTCAGCGGCGATCCGCAGCAGGAGAGCTTTTCCGACGGGCTGACGGAAGACCTCATCACCGACCTTTCCCGCATGCCCGGCCTCTTCGTCATCGCCCGCAACTCGGCCTTCGCTTACAAGGGCCGGGCGGCGGATGTGCGCGCCGTCGCCGGGGACCTCGGCGTGCGCTACCTGTTGCAGGGCAGCGCCCGGCATGCCGGCGGGCGCGTGCGCGTCAACGTGCAGCTGGTCGATGCGCTCGACGGCGGCCATCTGTGGGCGGAGCGCTTCGACCGCAGCCTCGACGATATCTTTTGCGTGCAGGACGAGGTCGCCGGCAAGATCGTCGAGGCGCTGCTGGGACGCCTGCGCGCCCCGCCGCCGCGCAACCGGCCGAAGAGCCTGGAGGCCCATGACCTGTGCGTGCGGGCGAAAAAACTGATCGACCTTTCGCCGCAGGCGGCGCGCGAGGCGCATCTGATGCTGACGCGCGCCGTCGCGCTCGATCCCGGCTATGCCGAGGCCCATCGCTGGCTGGCCATGAACCACTGGATGGACTGGGTGCACTGGGGCGAGCCGGAGGAGCCGGCCCGCGGCCTTGCCCTCGCCCTTGCGCAGAAGGCCGTGGCGCTCGACCCCAACGATGCGGGCTGCCGCTGGGTGCTGGCGAACCTCCTCGCCTACGAGCGCCGCTTCGAGGAGGCGGATGCCGCGTTCGAGAAGGCCATCGCGCTCGATCCGAACGAGGCCGACACCTTCGCCACGCTTTCCGACATCCTCGTCCTTGCCGGCCGCATCGAGGAGGGGCTGGAGCAGATCCGCAAGGCCTTCCGGCTCAATCCCTATCCGGCGAGCTGGTACTACCTGACGCTCGGCCAGGCGCAATATGCCGCCGGCGCCTATGCGGCCGCCGTCGAGACGCTGACCCGGGACGAGACCTACCGCACCGGCTCGCGCCGGTTCCTGGCGGCAAGCCTTGCCCAGCTCGGCCGGCTCGAAGAGGCGCGGGCGGAGGTCGAATTGTTCCTCGTCGCCAACCCGCATTTCTCGACCCGACAATGGGCGGAGACGGAACCGTTCCGCGATGCGGCGACACGGGCGCATTTCGTCGAGGGCTATCGCAAGGCCGGCCTTCCGGCATGAGGCCGGGCGGCAGGCACAAAGACCAGGGCAGGGCGCGCCGCGTCCCGGCCCGCAACAGGGAGGAAACCCATGGCCGATGCAAGGATGATGGCGCAGATGACCGGCAAGGAGGGCTTCATCGCCGCCCTCGACCAGAGCGGCGGTTCCACGCCGGGCGCCCTCCGGCTCTACGGCATTGCCGAGAGCGACTATGACGGCGAGGCGGCGATGTTCCGCCTGATGCACGAGATGCGCGTGCGCATCATGACGGCGCCGGCCTTCACCGGCGAGAAGGTGATCGGCGCCATCCTGTTCGAGAAGACCATGGACGGCGAGGCGGGCGGCAGGCCGGTGCCGGCCTATCTGTGGGAAGACCGCGGCGTCGTGCCCTTCCTCAAGGTCGACAAGGGCCTTGCGGCGGAAGAGAACGGCGCGCAGGTGATGAAGCCGATGCCCGATCTCGACGCCCTGCTTGCCCGCGCGGTGAAGAAGGGTATCTTCGGCACCAAGATGCGCTCGGTCATCGCCCATGCCGACAAGGCCGGCATTGCCGCCGTGGTGAAGCAGCAGTTCGCCATCGGCCGACAGATCCTCGGCCACGGCCTCGTGCCGATCATCGAGCCGGAAGTCTCGATCAAGAGCCCGAGCAAGGAGGAGGCCGAGGCGATCCTCAGCGACGAGATCGCCCGCGCGCTCGATGCCCTGCCGGCCGGCGAGAAGGTGATGCTGAAGCTGACCCTGCCGACACGCGCGGATTTCTACAGGCCGCTCGTCGCGCACAAGGCGGTCGCCCGCGTCGTCGCCCTTTCCGGCGGCTACAGCCGGGCGGACGCCTGCGAGAAGCTCAGCCACAACCACGGCATGATCGCCAGCTTCTCCCGCGCCCTTACCGAGGACCTGCGCGCAACGATGACCGACGCCGAGTTCAACGCCAGCCTCGCCCGGACGATCGACGAAATCTACACCGCCAGCGTGACGAAGGCCTGACGGAAAGGGCGCAGCCGCCCTTCCCTTCTCCCCGCTGGGGAGAAGGCGGGGCAGTCGCGGAGGGGGTGAAAGACCCCCTCTGCCTGCCGGCATCTCCCCCACACGGGGGGGAAAGCAAGGCGCTTGCTTTTCCGGTCCTTTTAGCCATTGAGAGTGCCGCCGGTAAGTCCCTCCCCCTTGTGGGGAGGGATTTAGGGAGGGGTTTCAAGCCACAGGCGACTGCCCTGCCCTTGTGGGGGAGAAGGGAAGGGGTGCCGGATTCATCTCGATTGCTCCGCCGGGGAAGGGCGATCACTCGCAGAGGGCCGGGGTCTCGCCGGCATAGGCGGGCCGCGCGGCGGGGCGGCCGCTGCGTGTCGCCAGCAACGCGACGGCGATGGCGGCAAGCGGGAAGGCGGCGGCGGCGAGCGGCACGAAGGCAAGGCCCGGCCCCTGCTCCAGCACCACGCCGCCCGCCCAGGCGCCGATGGCGTTGCCGAGATTGAAGGCGCCGATGTTGAAGCTGGAGGCAAGGCTCTGGCCCGCGCCGTCCGCCTTCGAGAGCACCCACATCTGCAGCGGCGCGACCGTCGCGAAGCCCGCGGCGCCGAGCAGCCCGATGAAGAGCACGGCGGCGACCTTGCTGTCGAAGGCGAAGGTCATCAGCCCGAGCACGAGGGCGAGGGCGGCAAGGCTGCCGAGGATGGCACGCACGAGGTTGCGGTCGGCGAGCCGGCCGCCGAGGAGATTGCCGAAGACGAGGCCGCCGCCGAAGACCAGCAGGATCGGCGACACGGCAGCATCCGAAAAGCCGCTGACCTCGGTCAAAAGGGGCGCGACATAGGTGAAGACGGCGAAGACGCCGGCATAGCCGAGCACCGTGGTGAGAAGGCCGAGGAGGACGGCCGGACGGGCAATCGCGCGCAGGTCCGCCCGCCAGTCCGAGGCGACGGGTGCGGCCGTGTCCCGCGGCACCAGCGCAGCAAGGACGGCAAGGGCCGCCAGCCCGACGAGCGTCACCGCAAAGAAGGTCGAGCGCCAGCCGTAATGCTGGCCGAGCCAGGTGCCGAACGGCACGCCGATGACCGTCGCGACGGTGAGGCCCGTGAACATGACGGCGATGGCGGAGGCGCGCTTGTCCTCGGCGACGAGGCTGGTGGCGACGACCGAGCCGACGCCGAAGAAGGTGCCGTGGGTCAGCGCCGTCAGCACGCGCGCGGCCATCAGCCAGCCGTAGCTCGGCGCGAGCGCGGCGGCGGCATTGCCGGCGACGAAGATGGCCATCAGGCCCAGCAGCACGCGCTTGCGCGGCCAGCGGGCCGTCAGCGCGGTGAGGACCGGCGCGCCGGCGGTGACGCCGAGCGCGTAGCCGGAGATCAGCAGTCCCGCCGCCGCGATGGTGACGTTCAGTTCCTGGCCGACCTCCAGCAGGAGGCCCATGATGACGAATTCTGTGACGCCGATGCCGAAGGCACCGACGGTCAGGGCATAGAGGGCTAAGGGCATGGTTTCTTCCAATCCTGTTCGATGGCCGGAAGATAGACATTTGCCGGGTGATGAATTAGATATCCGCAAGGAACAGAATTTGTGAATTAAAGTCACCATGAGCCGACCCGACGTCAATCGATCCGGCGAGATGGACGTGTTCGCGCAGGTGGTCGAGCTCGGCGGGTTCTCGCCCGCCGCGCGCGCCGCCGGCATGACGCCCTCGGCGGTCAGCAAACTCATCGCGCGGCTGGAGGCGCGGCTCGGCGCGCGCCTGCTCAACCGTTCGACGCGGCAGCTCCAGGTCACGCCGGAAGGTTCGGCCTTCTACGAGCGGGCAAAGCGCATCCTCGCCGACATGGAGGATGCCGAGCGGGCGGCCGGGGCGGGCGAGCAGCCGGTCGGGCGTGTGCGCATCAATACCAGCGCCTCCTACGCGAACCATGTCCTTGCGCCCCTCCTGCCGGAGTTCCTGGCGCTGCATGCGGGCATCACGCTCGATCTCGTCCTCACCGACGCGGTGGTCGACCTGCTGGCCGCGCGCGCCGACGTCGCAGTGCGCGCCGGGCCGATGAAGAGTTCCAGCCTCGTCGCCCGCAAGCTCGGCGAGACGCAGCCCGTCATCGTCGCTGCCCCGGCCTATCTGGCGCGCTGCGGCGAGCCGCGCACCGTCGCCGACCTCGAGCGGCACAACCGGCTCGGCTTCGGCTATACGCGGGCGGTCGACGGCTGGCCGCTGCGGGAGAAGGGCAAGACGATCGTCGTGCCCGCCACCGGCCGTGTGCAGGCGAGCGACGGCGAGGGCCTTCGCCAGCTCGCGCTGGCCGGGGTCGGCCTTGCCCGCCTCGGCGCCTTCACCGTGCGCGCCGACATCGCCGCCGGCCGCCTCGTCCGGGTGCTGGCGCCTCTCGACACCGGCGAGAAGGAACCCTTCCATGCGGTCTATGTCGGCCAGGGCGGGCCGCTTCCCTCCCGCGTGCGGGCGCTGCTGGATTTCCTGGCCGAGCACGGCCGGATCAGTTGAGGGGAGGGGCAGGGCAATCGCATTCGGAAAACCCCCTCTGCCTGCCGGCATCTCCCCCACAAGGGGGGAGAAAGCAAGACGCTTGCTTTTCCGGTCCTTTTGGCCATCGAGGATGCCGCCGGTAAGTCCCTCCCCCTTGCGGGGAGGGATCTAGGGAGGGGTTTCCTGCCATAAGCGACTGCCCTGCCGGGAGGGGGAGGGCCCACCTCCTAAAGATCCCTCCAGACGGGATGGCTGAGGCTTTGCAGGCGGGCGGTGTCGGTGGTGCCGGCGATCCGGGCCAGCAGCGCCGTCGCCATCTGCCGGCCGGCCAGGTGCACGTCCTCGTCCGCCGTCAGGATTTCCGGGCGCATCCAGTTGAGGGCGGGGGAGACCTGCTTGGAGGCGATATCCAGCTCCCGGCCGATCGTCTTGCCCGCCATCTCGGCGCCCGCGCTGACGGCGACGGCAAGGCTGGCGCTGACGCAGACGATACCGTCGGGCGGGTCCGGCGCCCGCATCGCACGTTCCACCGCGGCCTTGACCGCGACGAGGGGCGTATCGACCGAGAGCGGCAACGGCACCTCGGCCAGGGAGAAGTCGCGCAATCCGCGCTCGAAGCCGGCGGCAATATGCGTCGCATAGGTGAGGGTACGCGGCGGCCGGATGATCGAAAGCCGCCGGCGGCCCCGCCGGGCGAGCCGCTCGACGGCCTGGTAGACGAAGCTTTCATTGTCGAAATCGTGGAAGGGATGCGTCCATCCGGCATCGGTCCGGCCGTGGGTCACGAAGGGGAAATCCCGCTCCAGGAGCAGGCGCACGCGGAGGTCCTCCGGCTCGGTGCGCATGAGGAGGATACCGTCGGCCGAGCGGCCCTGAAGGACGGCGCGGACCGGGGCGAGGGGATCGCTGTCGTGCGAACCGGGGCTGACGATCAGGTTGTAGCCGGTGTCCTTCAGAGCCTGCGAAATGCCGAAGATCATCTGGCTGGTGAAACCCATGATCTCGTCGTCGACATTGAGCACCAGCGCCAGCACGTTGGTCCGGCCCGTGCGAAGGCGAAGACCCGCCCGGTTCGGCTGGTAGCCGATCTCGCCGGCGACGAGCCGGACGCGCTCCTTGGTGTCCTCGCCGATATCCGGCGCGTCGCTGAGGGCGCGGGAGACCGAAGTGGTGCTGAGGCCCGTCATGAAGGCGATCGTCTTCAGCGTGGGCGGCGGCTTTTCATCGCGCATGCCGGTTCCTGTCCGAAATGTCCTGCGATCCACTTTAACGATGAAGTTTTGCAGATGATAGCGGCACCTCAGCGTTTTCGGGGCACGGAATAGCCATTTACATTATCGATTAAGTTGGCGAATATCCCGCAATCGTCCTGCGGCCTTCACCGCGCGCCGCAGGCCTTCCGTCCGTCACGCGGTGGATCCGGATAAAGCCATGACGTCCCTGCCGAACCCCAATCCCGCCATCGACCTTTCCGGCGCCTGGACGCTCACCTCCGCAGAGGGGGACGTGACGGCGCCCATCACCCTGCCGGGCGACGTGCACTCGGCGCTGCGCGCCGCCGGCCTCATCCCCGATCCCTATGCCGGCCGCAACGAGGAGGCCGTGCAATGGGTGGCGCATCGCGACTGGGTGGTCGAGCGGCGCTTCCTGCTGCCGCAGGCGGAGGGCGACTGGTATCTCGACATCGACTATCTCGACACGGTGGCCGCCGTCTTCGTCAACGACGCGCCGGTGCTGCTCGCCGACAATTGCTTCCGCCGCTACCGGCCCGATGTCGGCGCCGCGCTGAAGGCCGGCGAGAACGTCATCCGCATCGTCTTCCATTCGAACATCGCGGCCGGCGCCGAGCGGCAGGCCCGGCAACCCTTCCACATCCCCTACCACACCGGCAATTCGCCCATTGCCAACGGCAACATGCTGCGCAAGCCGCAATGCCATTTCGGCTGGGACTGGAACATCGCCGTCGCCCCGCTCGGGCTCTACGGCACGATCGCGCTGAAGAAGCTGGAGCGGGCCCGCATCGAGCATGTCGTCACGCGGCAGGTGCACAATGCCGACGGCTCGGTCTATCTCAAGGTGACGGCGACGGTGTTCGCGAAGAACCCGGATATCGTCGCCCTGCATTTCGCGCTCGACGGCGAGCGCGTCCGGCTCGATGCCGGCGTCGGCGCGGGCGAGACGGCCGTCACCCATGTCTTCGAGATCGCCGGGCCACGCCTGTGGTGGCCGGCGGGCAGCGGCGAGCAGGCGCTCTACACGCTCGCCGTGGAGCTTGCCGGCGATACCGTCACCCGGCAGGTCGGCCTTCGCCGCATCGAACTCGACACCACGCCCGACGCGGCCGGCAGCCGCTTCGCGCTGAAGGTCAACGGGCGGGAAATCTTCTGCCGCGGCGCCAACTGGATCCCCGCCGACGCGCTGTTCTCGTTGTCGAGCCCGGAAAGGACCGCCGACCTGCTCGGCTCCGCCCGGGCGGCCAACATGAACATGATCCGCGTCTGGGGCGGCGGCTTCTACGAACCGGACTGGTTCTACGACCTGTGCGACCGGCTGGGCCTCCTCGTCTGGCAGGACTTCATGTTCGCCTGCAACCTCTATCCCTCGACGGAGGACTTCCTCGACAATGTGGCGCGCGAGGTCGACTACCAGGTGCGCCGGCTCTCCTCCCATCCCTCGATCGCGCTGTGGTGCGGCGACAACGAGCTGGTGGGCGCGCTCACCTGGTTCGACGAGCCGCGGCGCGACCGCGACCGCTACCTCGTCTCCTACGACCGGCTGAACCGCACGATCGAGCAGGCGCTGCGCAAGGCCGCGCCGGACGCCCTCTGGTGGCCGTCGAGCCCGGCCTCCGGCCCGCTCGATTTCGGCGACGCCTGGCATGCCGACGGTTCCGGCGACATGCATTACTGGTCCGTCTGGCACGAGAACAGGCCGTTTGCCGACTATCGCAGCGTGCGGCCGCGCTTCTGCTCGGAATTCGGCTTCCAGTCCTATACCTCGCTGCCGGTCATCAAGACCTATGCCGGGGCAGGGGACATGAACATCGCCTCGCCGGTGATGGAACTGCACCAGAAGAATGCCGGCGGCAACGAGCGCATCGCCGGCACCATGTTCCGCACGTTCCGCTTCCCGAAGGATTTTGCGAACTTCGTCTATCTCAGCCAGGTCCAGCAGGGCCTCGCCATCAAGACGGCGGTGGAATACTGGCGCTCGCTGAAGCCGCATTGCATGGGCACGCTCTACTGGCAGCTCAACGACACCTGGCCGGTCGCCTCCTGGTCGAGCCTCGACTATGGCGGCCGCTGGAAGGCGATGCACTATCTCGTCAAGCGCTTCTTCCAGCCCGTCGCGGTGGCGGCGATCCCGGAGGGCGAGACGATCCGCTTCTCGCTGGTCAACGACACGCCGGCCGACGTCACCGTCGACCTTGCGATCTTCCTCGTCGACCTGAAGGGCGCGCGCCGGCCGTTCGCTGAGGTCCGGGCGGCCTGCACGCCGGATGCCGCCGTCACCGCCGCGACCTTTGCCGCGGCGGACCTGCCGGCCGGCACCCTCATCGCCTGGCGCTTCACCGCCTCGAACGGCATGACGGGTGAGGGGCATCATGTCCACGGCGCCTACAAGGCGCTGGAGATGGAGCCGGCCGGGCTGACGCTGACCCAGGAAGACGGGCCGGACGGCGCCATCCATCTCGACGTCGCCGCCGCGGGGCTGGCGCTCTTCGTGATGATCGAGACCGACGAGGACGGCCGCTACAGCGACAACGCCTTCGACCTTGCCGCCGGCGAGACGCGGCGCGTGACCTTCACCCCCGCAAGGCCGCTTCCCCCCGGCACCCGCCCGGCCTTCCGCCTCTACGACCTGCAATCCTGCCATGCGACGGAGCCGCCCGCCGCGTGAAGCGGCAAAAAGCGGCCGGCGAAAGCCGGCCGAAGGTGGCGCGGCCTCAGGGGCCGCACGCGATCACCGGCCGCCCTTGGGCGACCGGGGAGGATCGCGGTATCCTCAGATCGAGCCGGCGCCCATTTCCCTGGCGATGTAGTCCGCCTGGCGAATGGCCAGCGTGACGATCGTCAGCGTCGGGTTCTCCGCCGCCCCGGTGGTGAACTGGCTGCCGTCGGAGACGAAGAGGTTCTTGATGTCGTGCGTCTGGCCCCACTTGTTGACGACGCCGTCCTCGGCCTTCTCGCTCATGCGGTTGGTGCCGAGATTGTGCGTCGAGGGATAGGGCGGCGTCGGGAAGCTGCGCGTCGCGCCGACGGCGGCATAGAGCGCCTCGCCCTGCTTGTAGGCATGGTTGCGCATGGCGATGTCGTTCGCATGGTCGGTGAACCAGACGTCGGGGATCGGCATGCCGTACTTGTCCTTCAACTCGCCGTGCAGCTTCACGGCATTGCTCTCCTGCGGCATGTCCTCGCCGACGATCCACAGGCCCGCCATGTTGGCGTAGCTGTCCATGGCGGAAGCGAAGGAGCGGCCCCAGCCGCCGGGATCGAGGAACGCCGCCATGAAGGGCACGCCGAGCGCCAGCGTTTCAAGCTCGTAGCCGCCGACGAAGCCGCGGGAGGGATCGTGCTTCGCCTCGTCGCGAACGATGCCGGCCATGGTGGTGCCGCGGTAGAAATGCACCGGCTTTTCGAACACGGCATAGACCGAGCCGGTCGTGTGGCGCATGTAGTTCTTGCCGACCTGGCCGGAGGAATTGGCAAGCCCGTCCGGATACTTGGCCGAGGCGGAATTGAGCAGCAGGCGCGGGCTTTCGATGGAGTTGCCGGCGACGCAGACGATGCGCGCCTTCTGGCTCTGCAGCTTGCCGTCCTTGTCGGCATAGACGACGGCCGTCACCTTGCCGCTGTCGTCGTGCTCGATCTTGACGACATGGGAATTCGGCCGCACCTCCAGCTTGCCGGTCGCCTCGCCCTTCGGGATCTCGGTATAGAGCGTCGACCATTTGGCGCCCCATTTACAGCCCTGGAAGCAGAAGCCGGTCTGCTGACAGCCCATGCGGTCGTCGCGATCGGCCGAATTGATCGCCATGTTGCCGGTGTGACATTCCTTGTAGCCGAGCTTGTCGGCGCCGGCCTTCAGGATCTTGAAATTGTTGTTGCCGGGCAGGCCCTCGATGCCGTTGGTGCGGGTCACGCCCATCTTGTCCTCGGCCTTGGCATAGTAGGGCTCCAGCTCAGCCAGCGTCACCGGCCAGTCGAGCAGGTTGGCGCCCTCGACCTTGCCGTAGTGTGTCAGGGTCCTGAACTCGTGCTCCTGGAAGCGCAGCGAGGCGCCGGCCCAGTGCGTCGTCGTGCCGCCGACCGCCTTGACGATCCAGGCCGGAAGGTTGGGAAAATCCTTCGAGACGCGCCAGCCGCCGCCCGTCGTGCGGTGGTCGAGCCAGGCGAGCTGGGCGAAGCTGTCCCATTCGTCGTTGATGAAGTCCTCGTATTCGATGCGCGCGCCGGCCTCCAGCACGACGACGTCGATGCCCTTCTGCGCCAGTTCATTGCCGAGCGTGCCGCCGCCGGCGCCCGAGCCGATGATGACGACCACGCTGTCGTCGTTGAGATCATAAGGAGCTGCCATGGTTTCCTCCCGAAACATGTGCGGTCGGCCTGAAGCCGTGCGGCCGCGCCTCCTCCGGCGCAGGCCGTCAGACCGCCGTCAGAGCCATTCGATGTCGTCGAAGCCGCGGGCGATGTAGCCGCCCTTGGAATAGGATTCGCCCTCGTAGCCGAAATGCGGCCAGAGCTCCTTCTGGTTGTAGAAGGACACCACGAGATCGCCGCGCACCGCCTGGAAGAAGGGCGTCGCCTCGATGTCCCTGAGGATCGCGACGCGGTCGTCCTCCCAGCCGAGGCCGCGATAGCCCCCGGCGCCGGCCCGCTTGTCGAGATCGGCGATGCCGGCCTCGATCAGCTCCTTGTGCGCGGCGTCCGCGCCGGCCTTCGCGTCATGGCCCTTCACCGCGACGGCATAGAACCGGTCGGCGACGGAATCGTGCGGATAGATATCGCGGGCGAGCCTGATCAGGGTCGCCATGGTCTCCGGCTTCAGCGCCGTCGTCTCCAGCCCCCAGGCCTTGTCGGGGCTGATCACCGCGCTGCCGGTGACGATGAGCGCGGCGCCGATCGTGCCGCGCTTCAGAAGCTCGCGCCGGGAGAGCCCGGGGCGCCGCTCGTAGATGGTCGTCATGTCGCATTCCTCCCGTTGTGTCTGGACCGGGCGGCCCTCCTCCGGCCGCCCGCCGTTCATTTGAAGCGGCCGTGCCGTTGCAGGACCTCGATCTTGTAGCCGTCCGGATCGGTGACGAAGAAGAAGCGGGCGAGCAGGCCGCCGTCGCGGTCGAACGCGACGATCTTGCCGGTGGCAAAGCCCAGCGCGGACAGGCGGGCATGCTCGCCGTCGAGGTCGGAAACGGAGACGGCGAGATGGCCGTAGCCGTCGCCGAGGTCGTAGGCTTCGGTGCGCCCCTTGTTGATCGTCAGCTCGAGCTCGAATTCGCTTTCGGCATTGCTCATGTAGACGAGCGTAAAGGTCTCGAAATCGAGCCGGTCGGCCACGTCGAGCCCGAATGCCCTGGTGTAGAAATCCACGGACCGGGCTTCGTCCAGGACCCGGATCATGGAATGGATCGCCTTCGCCACGCTGTTCTTCTCCTGTCTGCAATTGGCATCGTGGGAAGAACTGTGCGCCCGGATTCGCCGCCGCGGGTAGCAGCCGGTTACCGCACGCGGATTTTCATTTCTGGAGTTTTCGGCGAAGGATTTTTCGTCTTTTTCCGCGACGTTGGATGATTTGACCAAACCTCAGGCCCACCGCATAATCGCGGTCATAAGAACAAGACTGGAGGATGAACCATGTGTGAGGTCTTTGCGGGCCAGGATCCGCAGCGCTACCGGCCGGTCAACCGCTCCGTGCGGATCGGCGGACATTCGACGAGCATCCAGATCGAGGCCGCGTTCTGGGACCTGATCGACGAGATGGCCGCGGGCCAGGGCCTGTCGACATCCCGCTTCCTGTCGACGCTCTACGACGAGGCGCTCGACATCAACGGTTCGGTGCCGAACTTCGCCTCGCTCCTGCGGACGAGCTGTCTCATCTACATCATGGGCGGGGCGGGGAAATGCGAAGGCGCGCGCGAATTCCATATCGTCGCCGCGGAATAGCCCGGCCTGCCGCTTTCCGGCGGATGCCGAATCCGGTATCCAAAGAGACGCTTGGCTGATGACATTCGGCTCCCGATCGCCATATTGAAGGGACTGCCAGATCGGGCAAGACCTTTGCAACGGGAGTGACATCAGTGAACGGACTGCAGAAAGCGCTGCTTTTCGGCTTCTTCGCAGCCTGCACGGCGATCGCCGCGAGCCTTCCCCTGCGTCCTGCCGATGCCGCGGACTGCCGGGGGGACCCCGCGCCCAAGGTCGACTGGAGCAACTGCGCCAAGAAGAACCTGATGCTCGGCGGCAACGATTTCACCGGCGCCAACTTCCGGGATGCCGACCTCAGCTATACCGACATGCGCGACACGAACCTGACGAAGGCCATCCTCGAGAAGGCGACCATGATCCGGGCGTGGTTCAGCGGCGCGCGCCTCGACAAGGCGAATTTCGTGCGGGTCGAAGCCTATCGGTCCAGCTTCCAGAACGTCATTGCGCAGGGAACCTCGTTCGCATCCGCGGAGTTGCAGCGCGCCACGTTCAACGGTGCGGACCTGCGTTATGCCAGTTTCGAGAAGGCGGATGTCAGTCGTGCGTCCTTCGACGATGCGGTCCTCTCGGGTGCAAGCTTCGCCTATGCGAACCTGTCGCGCGCCGACCTGAGCGACGCGCGCGTGGAAGGGACGATCGGCCTGGAGAGGGCGTTCATGCTGCTGACGAGGATCGAGGGCCTGGACCTGTCGGGCGCGACCGGGCTCGACCAGTCCCAGCTCGACATGGCCTGCGGCGATGCCGAGACGAAACTTCCGAAGGGCCTCGCGACGCCGGCAGGCTGGCCGTGCGCGAAGGACTGAGGCTTTCCCCCTGACCTGGAGATTTTCGTGAGTGTCGGACTGATCGCCCTTCTCGATGATGTCGCAGCGCTTGCCAAGGCGGCCGCGGCCTCGCTGGACGATATCGCCGCGCAGGCCGGCAAGGCCGGCGCCAAGGCGGCCGGCGTCGTCATCGACGATGCGGCCGTGACGCCGCGCTACGTCACCGGCTTCTCGCCCGCGCGCGAACTGCCGATCATCGGCAGGATCGCGCTCGGCTCGCTGAAGAACAAGCTTCTCTTCCTGTTGCCGGCGGCCATCGCCCTCAGCCTCGTGGCGCCCCAGGCGATCACGCCGCTCCTGATGGCCGGCGGCCTCTTCCTGTGCTACGAAGGCGCCGAAAAGATCTACGAACTCGTCTCGCCCCATGGCGCCCATCACCATGAGGAACAGCTCGACCCGGCGGGCACCGATGCGAAATCCTTCGAGGACAGCAAGGTTGCCGGCGCCATCCGCACCGACTTCATCCTTTCCGCCGAGATCATGGCCATCACGCTCGCATCCGTGCCCGATGCCGGACCCGTCGCACAGGCGCTGATCCTCGCCCTCGTCGGCATCGTCATCACGGCCGGCGTCTACGGCGTCGTCGCGCTGATCGTCAAGGCGGACGATGCCGGCCTCTGGCTTGCCGGCCGCGCATCGGCCGGGGCCGGCCTTCGCCTTCTCGGCCGCGGCCTCGTCAAGGGCATGCCCTATCTCCTCAAGCTGCTCGGCGCGGTCGGCACGGCGGCGATGATCTGGGTCGGCGGCGGCATCCTGGTGCACGGCGCGGAAATATTCGGCTTTGCGGCGCCGGGCCACATGCTGCACGATGCCGGCGAGGCGGCCGCGCACGCCGTTCCCGCCCTCGGCGGCCTCGTCTCCTGGCTGGTCCAGGCGGCCGGCTCGGGCATTGTCGGGCTTGTCGTCGGGGCCGCGCTGATCCCCGTCGTCAGCATGGTCGTCGCGCCGGGCTGGCGCTGGCTGAGCGGCCGGCTGCGCAAGCTGCGCGCCGCCTGACGGGCTCCTCCCGCAAGAATGCGCCGCGCGCGACGATCCGGGCCCCCCGGAACCTTTCGAACCCCAACCCCATGAGGACTGACATGGCCGAACTCACCCTTGCCGCCGCCAACACCATCATCGCCGCCGCCCTCGAAGCCGGCACGAAAGCGGGCTTCAAGCCGCTCACCGTGGCCGTGCTCGATGCCGGCGGACACCTGAAGGCCTTCCAGAAGCAGGACGGCGCCTCCATGCTGCGCTACGAGATCGCCTTCGGCAAAGCCTACGGCTCGCTCGCCGTCGGCATGGGCTCGCGCTGGCTGGACAGGACCGCGAAGGAGCGCCCGCATTTCATGGAGGGCCTGACGGCCGTCTCCGGCGGCAGGATCGTCGCCGTCCCCGGCGGCGCGCTGATCCGCGATGCGGCCGGGGCGCTGCTCGGCGCGGTCGGCATCACGGGGGACACCTCGGACAATGACGAGACCTGCGCGGTCGCCGGCATCGAGGCCGCGGGCCTCGTCGCCCAGGTCGACTGACGAGGCCGCGCCGGCCGGGCGCGGTCCTCCCTTTCGGCAATCAGCGCGGGCTCAGTTTCCAGCGGAGCGTGAAGGCGACGGCGACCAGCATCGCCACGGCCGCGCCGATGACGCCGACGAAGGCATGGTCGAAGGCGGCCTGGGCGAGGGTGATCACCTGATGCGCCTCGTCCGGCTTGAGGCCGTCGGCGAGGATCAGCGCCTCGTCGAGGCTGTCGCGGGCCTCGTCGGCGAGCGCCAGGCCCTGCGGCACGACCATCGCCTGCGAATAGAGGGCGGACATCAGGCTTCCGAGCAGCGCGATGCCCAGCGCCCCGCCCAGTTCGAACGACACCTCCTCCACCGAGGCCGCCATGCCGGCCTGCTCTTCCGGCGCCGAGAGCATGATGACGGCCGATGCCGCCGTCATGGCGGCGCCGACGCCGAAGCCCATTACGGCGAGCGCGGCGATCCAGTAGCCTGTCGGCCCCTGGTGGGTGGCGAGGAAGACGGCAAGCGCAAGGCCGGACAAGAGCAGCGCCGCCCACAGCACCAGCTCGCCGCCGAGGCGCGGCAGGGCGAGGCCGGTGAGCGGCCCGGCGAAGAAGGCGGCCGCGGGGATGGGCAGGATGAGCAGGCCGGCCTCCAGCGGGGAATGGCCGAGAACGAGCTGCAGCCGCTGGCTGAAGACCAGCTCCACGCCGATCAGGGCGGCGGAAGCGACGAGCGCGGTGGCGACGCCCGCGGCAAAGCGCGGATTGGCAAACAGGGCGAAATCGATCAGCGGCGCGCTGCTGCGGCGCTGGCGGCGAATGAACACCGCCATGGCCGCAAGGCCGACGGCGAGCGCGACGGCCGCGCTTTCCCAGGAGGGTTCGCGCTTGCCCGCTTCCTTCACGGCATAGGTGAGGCCGACAAGGCCGAACATCACCTGCACGGAGCCGGCAAGATCCCAGGGACGGCTGCTGTCGCCGGGGCGACGGGCAAGCAGGAGGGCGCTCGCCGAAAGGGCGACGAGCACGACCGGGACATTGATGAGGAAGACGGAGCCCCACCAGAAATATTCGAGCAGCAACCCGCCGACCACGGGACCGAGCGCCGCGCCGCCGGAGGCGACCGCCGCCCAGATGCCGATGGCCAGCGACCGTTCCTTCTCGTCGGTGAAGGTGAGGCGGATGAGCGACAGCGTGGCGGGCATCATCATCGCCGCGCCGGCCGCCAGGACCACGCGCGCGGCGATCAAGAGGGCGGGCGTGGGAGCGAAGGCGGCGGCGAGCGAGGCGAGGCCGAAGACGAGGAGGCCGGCCATGAACATCTGCTTGTGGCCGAGCCTGTCGCCCAGCGTGCCGAGGCCCGGCAGGAGGCCGGCGACGACGAGGGGATAGGCATTGACGATCCAGAGCTTTTCGGCCGCCGTGGCGGAAAGCGCGTGGGTCAGTTTCGGCAAGGCCGTGTAGAGCACCGTCATGTCGATGACGATCAGGAAGAGGGCGCTGGAGACGACGGAAAGGACGAGCCAGCGTTTACCACGAGACATCGGTTTGATCCTTGGGCATGGTGTTTTGCGGTTGCATCCGCGTGGAGCGCTATATAAATACATTCGTATTGAAATGGAAGAGGTGAGATGGCAGGACGACCGCGCAGCATAGACCGCGACCGGGTTCTGGACGCCGCCGAGGCGATCGTCGCGGCGGACGGCGCGGCGGGCCTGACCTTCGACGCGGTGGCGCGCGCCGCCGGCATCACGAAGGGCGGCGTGCAATATTGCTTCGGCACGAAGGAGAACCTGATCCGCTCGATGATCGAGCGCTGGGGCAATACATTCGAGGCCGAGGTGATGGCGCATGCGGGCGAAGACCGCTCGCCGCAATCCGTCATCCGCGGGCATCTGCTGGCGACCCGCGACAGCGACGAGGCGGAATATTCGCGCTCGGCCGTGATGATGACGGCCCTTCTGCAAAGTCCGGAACAGGTGGCGGCGAGCCGGGCCTGGTACACCCGCCGCCTGGCGGGGCTGGACATGGACAAGGCGAAGGACAGGCAGGCCGCGCTCGCCTTCCTCGCCGGCGAAGGCGCCTTCCTGCTGAAGGCCTTCGGCCTCATCGACCTCAGCGAGGCGCAGTGGTCGACGCTGTTTGCCGACATGCTCGCACTGGCCGGCGAGGCCGGCAAGCGGGGTGAGGGTTAACCCTGAAGCGTGGCGGCGAGGATCGCGGGGATCATGCCGCCGGCCTGGAGGATGGCGACCTCGCGGTCCGTCTCCACCGCGGCCCGGCCGGCGACGGGCCGGCGCGAACCGTCCGGCCGCAGCAGGCTCACGCTTATCGGGCCGCGCGGCTCCACCCGCGTTGCGTCGATCTCGATCCTGTCCGTCGCCTCCGGCAGGAAGGGCGTGTCGCGGTCGATCACGATGGGAAGCACGCCCATGCCGACGAGGTTGGTGCGGTGGATGCGTTCGAAGCTGCGGGCGATGACCGCGCGCACGCCGAGCAGCGCCACGCCCTTGGCCGCCCAGTCGCGGGAGGAGCCGGTGCCGTAACGCTCGCCGGCGACGAGGACGACTGCACGGCCTTCGGCGCGATAACGCTCGGCAATGTCCCAGAGCGGACCTTCCTCCAGCGTCGGAGCGTGGACGGTGCGCGAGGCCGGACGGCCGCCGACGAGGGCGTTTGCGGCGGTCGGGTTGTCGAAGAGGCCGCGCACCATGGCCTGCCAGTTGCCGCGCCGGGCCGCGTAGACGTTGAGATCGGTCGGCGGATCGCCGCGTTCGACGAGGTGCCGCCCGGCGACGCTGCCGGCCGCGATCTGCCCGGCCGGAGAGATGTGGTCGGTCGTCATGTCGTCGCCCAGCACGAGCAGCGGATGGGCCGTATAGGCGCCCGGCCGGTTCGCGGGGCCCGCGGCGGCAAAGGGCGGCCGGCGGATATAGGTGGAGGCCTCCGCCCAGGGGAAGCGCGCGGCGCGCGGCGCCTCGAGCCGCTGCCAGGGCTCGTATATCGCGGCCTGCGCGAAGGCCTCCGGGATATCCCGCGGGTTGGAGAATTCCCGCACCACGGCGTCGATTTCCGCATCGCAGGCAAGCAGGTCGCGAAGGCGGACGGGCGCGCCGTCGGCGTCCCGCGCGATTTCGGCCTTCATCGGATCGGGCACTATCCTGCCGGCAAGCGACAGCGCGACGACGAGCGGCGGGGAGGCGAGGAAGCCGAATTGCAGCGACGGATGCACGCGCCCCGGAAAGTTCCGGTTGCCGGAAAGCAGGGCGCTCGCCACCGTGCCGCCGGCAATGGCGCCCGCCATGTCGGGATGCAGCGGTCCGGAATTGCCGATGCAGGTCGTGCAACCATGGCCGACGATGCCGAAGCCGAGCGCTTCCAGATCGGCGAGCAGGCCGCTGGCCGAGAGGAACCGTTCGGCGGAGGGCGAGCCGGGCGCAAGCGAGGTCTTCACCCAGGCGGGCGGGCGAAGGCCGAGGCGGCGGGCCTTGCGCGCGACGAGGCCCGCCGCGGCGAGCAGGCGCCGGTCGGACGTGTTGGTACAACTGGTGATGGCGGCAATGGCGATCGCGCCGTCGGGTATGCCTTGCGCCTCGCGCGTGAAGGGTCGGCCGCTCGCCGCCTCCAGCGCCGCGGCGGCCGCGGCGAGCGGCAGCTTGTCCTGCGGGCGGCGCGGGCCGGCCAGAAGCGGCTCGACGCCGGCAAGGTCGAGGTCGAGGACGCGGCTGTAGCGCGGCGCGGCGGCAGGGTCGAACCAGAGGCCGAGCGCCTTTGCGGCCGCCTCCACCAGCGCGCAATGACCGGCCGGGCGCCCCGTCTCGCGAAGATAGGCGACCGTCTGCGCGTCGATCGGGAAGAAGCCGGTCGAGGCGCCGTATTCCGGCGCCATGTTGGCGACGACCGCCCGGTCACCGCCGGTGAGCGAGGAGACGCCCGCGCCGAAGAACTCGACGAATTCGCCGGCTATGGCGTGCCGGCGCAGGAGGTGGGTGACCTCGAGCGCGAGGTCCGTCGACAGGACCCCGGGCCGCAGCCTTCCGGTGAGCCGCACGCCCACCACGTCGGGAATGCGCAGCGTCACCGGCATGCCGAAGAGCACGCTCTCGGCCTCCAGCCCGCCCACGCCCCAGGCCAGCACGCCGATGCCGTTGATCATCGGCGTGTGGCTGTCCGTGCCGATGAGCGTATCGGGCGCGGCCCAGCGTTCGCCGTCGCGCTCCTCGATGCCGATGACGGTGGCGAGTTGTTCGAGGTTCAGCGTGTGCATGATGCCGGTGCCGGGCGGATGGACGCGCACGCCGGGCAGCGCGGCGGTCGCCCATTTCATCAGCCGGTAGCGCTCGCCGTTGCGCTCCATTTCGCGGCGCATGTTGTGTTCGCGCGCACCGGGGCGGCCGTACCAGTCGACCGCCACGCTATGGTCGACCGAGACGTCGACGGGCAGAACCGGCGTCAGCGCCGCGGGATCGCCGCCGGCTTCGGCGATGGCGTCGCGCATCGCCGCGATATCCACCAGCGCCGGCACGCAGGTCGTGTCGTGCATCAGCACCCGGGACGGGTGGAAATCGACCTCCGCCTCGCTCGTGCCCTCGTCGAGCCAGCGGTCGAGCGCTTCGGTGAAGGCGGCCAGCCGGCCGGGATCGCGCCGCGCGACGTTCTCGAGAAGAATCCGCAGCACGACCGGCAGGCGTTCGAGCCGGCCCGGAAAGGCATCGCCCAGCGAAACGAGCCTGACGGTTCCCTCAGCCGTTTCGATCCGCTGCGCCATTGGAGACTCCAAAAAGTGATTTTTAGTATCTAAAAAACCAATTATGTGCGAATGTCAATTGGAAACCGGCCAGCCATTGGCTTTTATACCGTCAGACATGCAAAGAAGCCGGCCCCTTGTTTCTTTTGCGCCGGCCGTGGAATAACCTCGCCACAGGCCCTCAGACAGATCCGGGACACGAAAGACATGCGCTCCAGCCAGCTTGCCCAGACGATCGCCAACGAAATCACCCTTCTCGTCACCTCCGGCGAGCTTGCGGTGGGCGACCATGTGAAGACCCAGCAGCTGGCGGACCGGTTCGGCGTTTCCCGCTCGCCGGTGCGCGAGGCGATGGACATGCTGGCAAGCCAGGGACTGCTGGAGCAGAAGGAGAACCGCGGCTTCTTCGTGCGGGAAATCGCCGGCGGCATCGTCGAGCGGGTGCGCGACGACGCCGAGCCGTTCGAGGTGGCGAACGACTACCAGCGGCTGGCGGAAGACTGGCTGACGGACCGCATCCCCGCCGAGGTCACCGAGCAGATGCTGCGCGAGCGCTATGAACTGACGAAGTCGCAGCTCAACGACGTCTTGATGCGCGCCACCCGCGAAGGCTGGGCGGAGCGCAAGCAGGGCTACGGCTGGCGCTTCCTGCCGGTGGCCAAGACGCCGGAGGCCTTCGAGCAGATCTATCGCTTCCGCATGCTGATCGAGCCGGCCGCCATGCTGGAGCCGGAATTCAGTCTCGACCGGAAGATCATCGAGGAGCAGCGGCGCATCCAGCAGCGCATGCTGGACACCGATATCGAGCGCCTGCCGGCCGAGCGCCTGCTGCACAACGGCGCACTCTTCCACGAAGAGCTGATCAAGATGTCGAACAATCCGTTCTTCCATCTCTCGCTGGTGCGCGTGAACCGCATGCGCCGCCTGCTCGAATACCGCTCGCGCGTCGACCGCAGCCGCACGGTGCGGCAATGCCAGGAGCATCTCGGGATCCTCGATCTTCTCGAGCGCGGGGAGATCGTCGAGGCCTCCTACACGATGCGCCGGCACCTCGGCGGCGCGCTGTCGAAAAAGTCGCCGGTCGCCTGGTCCTGGTCGCACCAGGCGCATGAAAAAGAGGATGCCGAAAAATAAGGATTGCATTTTTGAATTAAAAAAGCCAATACTGCTCCCGTGACATTGCGCGGCGTTATCGCACGCCGCCTCATGGGAGATGGATCTGATGAAAATATTCGTGACGCCGTGTGACGGGATCGGCCCCGAGATCACTGCGGCAACCATGGAGGTCCTGAAGGTCGCGGACGCGGCCTTCGGCCTCGGCCTCGAATACCACTTCGAGGACACCGGCTTCACCAGCCTGGAGAAATTCGGCACGACGCTGCGCGACGAGACGATCGAGCGGGCGCGCACCTTCGACGGCATCATCCTCGGCCCGCAGTCGCACATGGATTATCCGCCCCGCGACAAGGGCGGCGTGAACGTCTCGGCCGGCTTCCGCGTCAAGCTGGACCTCTATGCGAATGTGCGCCCGGCGCGCTCGCGCCCGTTCCTCAACGATGCCAAGACGATGGACCTCGTCATCATGCGCGAGGCGACGGAAGGGTTCTACCCCGACCGCAACATGTTCGCCGGCACGGGTGAATTCATGCCGACGCCGGATGTCGCCCTGTCGGTGCGCAAGATCACGGCCTCCGCCTGCGAGCGCATCGCCCGCCAGGCCTTCCTGCTCGCCATGAAGCGGGGCAAGAAGGTGACCGCGGTCCACAAGGCCAACAATTTCATCCTCACGGACGGCCTGTTCCTGCAGCAGGTCCACAAGGTCGCGGCCGAGTTCCCGGAGGTCGCGCTCAACGAGGTCATCATCGACGCGATGGCCGCCCATCTGGTGCGCGATCCCTCGCGCTTCGACGTGATCGTCGCGACGAACTTCTATTCGGACATCCTGTCGGACCTTGCCAGCGAGCTTTCCGGCAGCCTCGGCCTTGCGGGCTCGATCAACGCCAATGCCGAGACCGGCCTCGTCTGCGCCCAGGCCCAGCACGGCTCGGCCCCGGACATCCAGAACAGGAACATCGCCAACCCCACCTCGCTCATCCTGTCGACCGCGATGATGCTGAGCTGGCTCGGCGAGCAGCGCGGCCTGCCGCAGTTCGAGGCGGCGGGCGCGGAGATCGAACGGGCCGTCGACGAGGTCCTGGCCGATCCGGGCTCGCGCACGCGCGACCTCGGCGGCACCACCAATACCGACGTCTTCGGCGCCCGCGTGGCGGGTGCGGTTCGAAACGGTGACGGCGAGCGCAAGCGCGCCTGACGGCATTGTTTGTGTTTTGATTTGTCAAAAACCAAAACATGGGCATGGAGAATGCGAGGGCAGGGAGTGGCCCTCGCGCATTGCCCGCGGCCGCTTTTGGGCGCGGGCCTGATCTTTGGGAGAAGAGATGATGAACAGCAACCTATCCGCCCGCGCGGCCGCTCTTGTGCTCGGCACCGCGCTCATGACTGCCTTCGGCGCCTCGGCCGAAGAGCTTCCGGCCGGCTATCCGGCCGATTATGCGGCGATCGTCGCCGCTGCGAAGGAGGAGGGCACGGTCTCGATCTACACCTCGACGGACGCCGCCCAGTCGCAGAAGCTGCAGGACGGCTTTACGAAGAAATACGGCATCAAGATCGCCTATAACGACCTCGGCACGAACGGCGCCTACAACCAGGTGATCTCCGAGGCCGCCGCCGGCCAGACGACCGCCGACGTGGTCTGGAGCTCGGCCATGGACCTCCAGATGACGCTGGTGCAGGACGGCTATGCCGGGGAATACGCCTCGCCGGAGGCCGGCAACGTTCCCGCCTGGGCGAACTACAAGAACATGCTCTACGGCACGACCGTCGAGCCGGTCGGCGTCATCTACAACACCAAGGCGCTGTCGGAGGACAAGCTGCCGAAGACCTATGCCGACCTGATCGCCTTCCTGAAGGACAACAAGGCGGAGCTTCAGGGCAAGGTCGCCACCTTCGATCCGGAAAAGAGCGGCTCCGGCTTCCTCCACCACTCCAACGATGCGCGCAACCGCGCGGATTTCTGGGATCTCGCCAAGGCCATGGGCGAGAACGGCGCGAAGATCTATTCCAGCTCCGGCGGCATGAAGGAGACGGTCGTCTCGGGCGAGAACGTCATCGCCATCAACATCATCGGCTCCTATGCGCTGGACTGGGTGAAGGAGAGCCCTAACCTCGGTGTGCATTTCTCCACCGACTATACGCCGGCCTTCTCGCGCCTCGCGCTGATGACCAAGGACGCGCCGCACCCGAACGCGGCAAAGCTCTTCATCGATTTCATGCTGTCGAGCGAAGGCCAGTCGCTGCTCGCCGAGGGCGGCCTGCCCTCCGTGCGCGAGGACGTGACCGCCGGTCTCAACATCAAGACGCTGAACGAGCGTGTCGGCGGCGGCCTGAAGCCGATCGCGGTCGATGAGGGCGTGCTCGAATACATGGACCCGGCCAAGCGCGTCCAGTTCTTCAACGACTGGAAGGCAGCCCTCGGCCGCTGATGCCCTGCCGGCCGCAGCGCGCTCGCGCCGCGGCCGGCCCCGCCACCCTTTGCGAGAGGCTAGGAATGTCTACCCACGCTCAAGCGCCGGCCGCGCTGGACCTGTCCAGGGCCGCGGCCGAAAAGAAATATCCGGCAAGGATGCCGCGCCACGGCAATGCCAGCCTCTACAGGCGCATCGTCATCGGGCTCCTGGCCATCGCCGTCCTGGCGCCGGTCGGCCTGATCATCTACCAGAGTTTCCTGACGGCGGCCTTCTTCAGCCCGCGTGCGCGGTTCGGCCTCGATGCCTATATCTATGTCTTCACCGACAGGAATTTCTACAAGGCGCTCGGCACCACGGCGGTCTTCTCCTTCGGCATGGTCGCCATCGCCGTGCCGCTCGGCGGCCTGCTCGCCTTCCTCGTGACGCGCACGGACATCAAGGGCAAGCGCCTGCTTGAAATCCTCGTGCTTGTGCCGATGTTCATCTCGTCCATCGTGCTGGCCTTCGGCTACACGGTGTCGGTCGGGCCGACCGGCTTCGTCTCGCTCTTCATCCGCGGCGTCCTCGGCTTCGTGCCGTGGAACATCTACAGCCTGCCGGGCATGATCCTGATCGCCGGCCTCAGCCATGTGCCGCACGTCTATCTCTACGTCTCCTCGGCCATGCGCAACCTGCCGTCGGACCTCGAGGAGGCCGCCCGCACCACCGGCGCCTCCATCTGGCAGGTCTCGCGCGACGTCACGCTGCCCATGGTCCTGCCGGCACTGATCTTCGCGGCCGCGCTCAACATCCTGCTCGGCTTCGAGACCTTCGGCATTCCGCTCGTCCTCGGCGATCCGAACGGCATCATGGTGCTCACCACCTATATCTACAAGCTGACGACGCTGTTCGGCACGCCCACCTACCAGCTGATGGCCGTGGTCGCCGTCGTGCTCATCCTCATCACGCTGCCGCTCGTCTGGATGCAGCGCAAGCTCCTGCGCAATGCCCGCAAATATGCCGCGATGGGCGGCAAGGGCGCACGCGTCGCCACCTTGAAGCTCGGCACGAGCGGCCAGGTCATCGCGCTGTCGATCATCGGCTTCTGGCTGTTCGTCTCCGTCGTCCTGCCGATCGGCGGCATTGCGGTGCGCGCCTTCGTCGATGCCTGGGGCGAGGGCGTCAACCTGTGGGACCAGCTCACCTTCTCGAATTTCGACCGCATGTTCGAAGTGCCGAGCCTCGTGCGCGGCATCGTCAACACGGTACTGCTCTCCGTCGTCGGCGGCGCCGTGGCGGTCGGCATCTACCTGATGGTGGGCCTTGCCGGACATCGCAACTGGGGCCTGTCGAACACCGTGCTCGACTATATCGTGCTCCTGCCGCGCGCCCTGCCGGGCCTCGTCATCGGCCTCGCCTTCTTCTGGGTGTTCCTCTTCGTGCCGCTTCTGACGCCGCTGCGCCCGACGCTGGTCAGCCTGTTCATCGCCTATGTCGTCGTCGGCCTGTCCTACGGCCTGCGGCTTCTGCAGGGCACGCTCATCCAGGTTGCGCCGGAGCTGGAGGAATCCGCCCGCACCACCGGCGCCACGATCGGCCGCACCTGGAAGGACGTGGTGATCCCGATCGTCCGGCCCGGCCTTGCCGGCGCCTGGGCGCTGATCATGATCATCTTCCTGCGCGAATATGCGACGGGCGTCTACCTCATGGGCGCCGGCACGGAGGTCATCGGCTCGCTGATGGTCTCGCTTCTCCAGACCGGCGCCATGAACACCATCGCCGCCCTTTCCCTCATCAGCATCGTCTTGACGGGCGCAGGCCTTGCCCTCGCCCTCCGTTTGGGAGCCAAAATCCATGACTGAACTCGTCGTCAGCAATGTCCAGAAGTGGCTGGGCGGCCTGCAGATCCTGAAGGGCGCGTCGTTCACCGCGCAGCGCGGCTCCATCGTCGCCCTGCTCGGGGCCTCCGGCAGCGGCAAGACGACGCTTCTGCGCTGCGTCGCCGGCCTCGAACAGCCGGAGATCGGCCAGATCGTCATCGGCGGCAAGACCGTGCTCGACGGCGAGAAGAAGCTCGCCTTGCCGCCCGAGCAGCGCAATATCGGCCTCGTCTTCCAGTCCTATGCGCTCTGGCCGCACCGCACGGTGAAGGAGAATGTCGGCTACGGCCTGAAGCTGCGCAACGTTGCGCAGGCCGATATCGAAAAGCGCGTCCAGGCGATCCTGGAGCGCATGGGCCTCGGCCATCTTGCCGACCGCTTCCCCTCGCAGCTTTCGGGCGGCCAGCAGCAGCGCGTCGCGATCTGCCGGGCGCTGGTCTATGAGCCGCGCGTGCTGCTGCTCGACGAGCCCCTGTCCAACCTCGATGCGAAGCTGCGCGAGGAGGCCCGCTACTGGATCCGCAAGCTGATCCTCGATCTGGAGATCTGCGCCATCCTCGTGACGCACGACCAGAGCGAGGCGCTGGCCGCCGCCGACAATATCCTGCTCCTGCAGGACGGCCGGATCGTCCAGCAGGGCGGGCCGCAGGAGATCTATTCCAACCCGAACAGCTTCTATTCGGCGGATTTCCTCGGGGCGAACAACATCGTCAGCGCCAAGGTGAAAGCCGTCGACGGCAAGGTGGCCGTCATCGGTGGCGACAACTGGAGCCTCGACGGCACGGTGCGCGAGGCGGCCGGCCTCGATGCTGCGCAGGAGGCCCGCGCCGTCATCCGCGTCGAGCAGATCAGCGTCAGCGACAGGCCGGAGGCGGGCGGCCTCGAAATGGAGCTCGACGACAGCATCTATCTCGGCGACCGCTGGGAATATCGCCTCCGCCGCGGCGATTTCGTCGCCAAGGCGCACGGCGCACGGCAATTGTCCTCGGGCAAGGTCTGGGCGCGCATCCCCCCGGAAAGCGTCTGGGTGTTCTCGGCAGGCCAGCGCTAGAGCATTTCCAGCCGAAGCGAGGTCGCTTCGGCGTCGGATAATGCGGTAAAAACAAGAATCTAGAGCATTTCCGGTGAACCGGAAATGCTCTAGCAGGGCCGCCATTGGCGGTCGCCGCTCCTCCCGGCGGCCGCCCCTTCTCCAAGGGAACGACATGTCCAGACAGCCCCGTATCACGCTCGTCCATGCGACGCCGATCGCCATCGAGCCGATCAGACTGGCCTTCGCCTCCGCCTGGCCGGATGCCGATGTGGTCAATCTGCTCGAAGACAGCCTCTCGCCCGACCGTGCGAAAAGCAGCGACATCACGGATGCCCTGACGGATCGCATCGTCGCGCTGACGCACTATGCAAGAAACATCGGCAGCGCCGCCGTGCTCTTCACCTGCTCGGCCTTCGGGCGGGCGATCGAACAGGCGGCGGCGACGGTCGACATTCCCGTGCTGAAGCCGAACGAGGCGATGTTCGAGGCGGCGATAGGGCAGGGCGGCAGGACCGCCATGCTCTACACCTTCCCGCCGGCCCGCGCGGGCATGGAGGCGGAGTTCCGCGAGGAGGCCGCGCGGACGGACCCCGGCGCGGTGCTGGAAAGCTTCCTGGTGGAAGGCGCCATCGAGGCGGTGCGGGCCGGCGACGTGGAGACCCACAACCGGCTGGTCGCCGCGGCCGCCGCGGAACTGACCGACTTCGACAGCATCGTCCTTGCCCATTTCTCCACGGCGCGGGCCCTGCAGGCCGTCCGGGCGGTGACGGACATTCCCGTCCTGTCGAGCCCGGACGCCGCCATCGACAAGGTGAAGCGCCTTCTCGGCGCCGCCTGACATTTTCGCGGAAGGACCATTCATGCTGCTGGGCGTCATTGCCGACGATTTCACGGGGGCGAGCGACATCGCCAATACCCTTGCCAGGGGGCTGCCGGGGGAGGGCGGCCTCGGCACGGTGCAATATCTCGGCATCCCCCGGGAAAGGGCCGATCACGCGGTCGAGGCAGGGGTGATCGCGCTGAAAAGCCGGTCGATCCCGGCCGCTGCCGCCGTCGAGCAATCGCTCGCCGCCCTTTCCTGGCTGCTCGAGCAGGGCTGCCGCCAGATCGTCTTCAAATATTGCTCGACCTTCGATTCCACGCCGCAGGGCAATATCGGCCCCGTCGCAGAGGCGCTTGCCGAGGCGCTCGGCGTCAGGGGCGTGATCGCCTGCCCGGCCTTTCCGGGCGCGGGCCGGACGGTCTACCAGGGGCATCTCTTCGTCAGGGATCGGCTTCTCCATGAATCCGGCCTGGAGAACCATCCGCTCAACCCGATGACCGATGCGGACATCCGCCGCTGGCTGCGGCTCCAGACGGCGACGGAGGTCGGCCATGTCGACCTCGCCACCGTCCGGCGCGGCGCGGCCGGGATCACGGCGGCGCTGGAGGCCGAGGGGCAGGGCGGGCGAACCCTCGCCATCGTCGATGCGGTCACGGACGAAGATCTCGTCGCCATCGGCCGCGCCGCCGGCGGACACAGGCTGATCACCGGCGGCTCGGGCATCGCCATGGGCCTTGCCTCGACCTTCATCGCGCAAGGGCTCGCCCGCGGCGCGGGAACGGGCACGGCCGGCATTACCGGGCCGGAGGCGATCCTTGCCGGCAGTTGCTCCGGCGCGACGCGCGAGCAGGTGGCGATCCACGCCCGCACCCATCCGACGCTCGCCGTGGATGTCGCCGGCGTGATGGACGGCCGGGTCACGACGGCGGACCTCACATCCTTCCTGCTTGCCCATGCGGGCAAGGCGCCGCTCGCCTATTCCTCCGGAACGCCGGAAGAGGTGGCGGCCATGCAGGCGCGCTTCGGGCGCGAAAAGGTCGCGAGCGCACTCGATACGCTCTTTGCCGATACGGCGCGGCGTCTCGTTTCGGCAGGCATCCGCCGGCTGGTGGTCGCGGGCGGGGAAACGTCGGGCGCGGTCGTCTCGGCGCTCGACCTCGGTGCGCTGGCGATCGGCGCGGAGATCGATCCGGGCGTGCCGGTGCTCGTCTCGGGCGGGGAGCGGCCGGTGGCGCTGGCGCTGAAATCCGGCAATTTCGGCGCGCCCGATTTCTTCCGCAAGGCGCTGGAAAGGCTTGCGGGGCGATGACGTCGCGAAACGGGAGCCGGGCGTCAGGCGGCGCGCTGCTCCAGCTTCGCGACGATCCGGTCGACGATGCCTTCCAGCGTGTCGTCGATATCGACGGTCACGGCATTCTCGTCCGCGCCGGGCGGCTCGAGGGCGGCGAACTGGCTGTCGATGAGGCTCGTCGGCATGAAATGGCCGGCCCGCGCCGACATGCGGGCGGTGATCAGCGCCTTGCTGCCGGAAAGATGGACGAAGGTGACGGGGCCGCCCGCCTCGCGGGCGATGTGCTCGCGATAGCGGCGCTTGAGCGCCGAGCAGCCGATGATGAGGATGCCCTCGGGTGCGGCCAGCCTTTGGCCGACCAGCGTCAGCCAGGGCCAGCGGTCGGCATCCGTCAGGGGTTCGCCGCGGCTCATCTTCTCGATGTTTTCCGCCGGATGCAGGTCGTCGCCGTCGAGATAGGTCGCGGCGAGGCGGGCGGCGAGCGCCGTGCCCACCGCGGACTTGCCGCAGCCGGCAACGCCCATCAGCACGATGCGCCGGGTTGCCTCAGAGCGAGGCCGTGATGCCGCCGTCGACATAGAGCACATGTCCGTTCACGAAGGAGGAAGCGTCGGAGGAGAGGAAGATGCAGGCGCCGACAAGCTCCTCCACCTTGCCCCAGCGGCCGGCCGGCGTGCGCTTTTCCAGCCATGCGGAAAAGGCGGGATCGGCGACGAGCGCGGCGTTCAGCGGCGTGTCGAAGTAACCGGGCGCGATGGCGTTGCATTGCAGGCCGTGCTTCGCCCAGTCCGTCGCCATGCCCTTGGTGAGGTTGCCCACCGCGCCCTTGGTGGCGGTATAGGGGGCGATGCCGGGGCGGGCGAGCGCGGTCTGCACGCTGGCGATGTTGATGATCTTGCCCGCGCCGCGCGCGATCATGTGGCGCGCGACGGCCTGGCCGACATTGAAGACGGTGGACACGTTGGTCTTCAGCAGCCGCTCGAAGGCATCGGCGGGAAAGTCCTCCAGCGGGGTGCGGTGCTGCATGCCGGCATTGTTGACGAGGATGTCGATGGCGCCGACCTCAGCCTCGAAGCCGTCGATCGCCGCGCGCACGGCCGCATGGTCCGTGGCGTCGAAGGCGAGCGTGTGCCGCGCGCCGAGCGCGTCCGCCGCCGCCGCAAGCTTGGCCGTATCACGGCCGTTGAGCACGATATCCGCGCCCGCATTGGCAAGGCCCTTCGCCAGCGCAAGGCCGATGCCCTGCGAGGAGCCGGTGACGAGGGCGCGCTTGCCCGTCAGGTCGAAGAGTTGGGTGCTCATGGCGTCTTGTCCCCTGGTTCTCGTCCTTGCGGACGGAAAGCCGCTTTACACGTTTTCCCGCACGCGTTGTCAGGAAAAAGCGATCTGCGTCTTCATCGACTGTCCCTTGTCCGAGGCGATCTCGAACGCCTTCAGGGCGTCGGCGAGCGGCAGCGTATGCGTGATCAGCGGCTTCACGTCGATCAGGCCGCCCTGCATCAGCGAAATGGCGACCGCGAATTCCTCATGGAAGCGGAAGGAGCCGCGCAGGTCCAGTTCCTTGGCCGTGATCGCCATCATGGGAAGGCTCATCTCGCCGCCGAGGCCGAGCTGGACGATGACGCCGCGCGGGCGCAGCGCATGGATGCCCGCAACGAGCGCTGCTTGAGCGCCGGAGCATTCGTAGAGCACGTCGAAAGTGCCCTTGTTCTCGCTGAACCGGGCGAGGCCGTCGCGGTCTTCCGACAGGTTGACCGTGCGGTCGGCGCCCACCGCCCGGGCAAAGCCGAGCGCCCGTTCGGAAAGGTCGGCGGCGACGATCTCGACGGCGCCGGCCCGCCGGGCGGCAAGGATCGACAGGGTGCCGATCGGCCCGCAGCCGGTGACGAGCACGCGCTTGCCCAGCATCTCGCCGGCGCGGCGCGTGGCGTGCAGCGTCACCGAAAGCGGTTCGGCCATCGCGGCCTCGCCGGCGGAAAGGCCCTCCGCCTTCACGCATTGGCTGGCCTTGGCGACCAGCCGCTCCCGGAACGCGCCCTGGATATGCGGGAAAGGCATGGCCGAGCCGTAGAAGCGCATGTTGAAGCAATGGTTCGGCAGGCCCTTGTGGCAATGGTCGCAGGCCCCGCAGGGCCGCGAGGGCGAGACGGCGACGAGATCGCCGACGGCAAGGCCGGCAACGCCTTCGCCGAGCGCGGCGACATGGCCGGAGACCTCATGGCCGAGGATCATCGGCTCCTTCAGCCGCACCGTGCCGAAGCCGCCGTGATTGTAGTAGTGCAGGTCGGAGCCGCAGATGCCGCCGCTCGCAAGGCGGATCTCCACCTCGCCGGGGCCGGGCGCCTCGACGGCGCTCTCCTCGATGCGCAGGTCCTTCGCGGCGTGGATGACGATGGCTTTCATGGCTGCCTCACAGGACCGGGGTCGGCAGCGGCCGACCGTCGAAATGCGCCGACAGGTTGTCGAAGACGAGCCGGCCCATGGCCTTGCGGGTCTCCACCGTGCCGGAGGCCATGTGCGGCTGGAGCAGCACATTGTCAAGCGCAAGGAAGCGCGGATTGAGGTTCGGCTCGCCCTCGAAGACGTCGAGAGCCGCCGAGCCGAGGGCCTTCGTCTCCAAAAGGTCGAGAAGGGCTTCCTCGTCGATGTTGGAGGCGCGCGAGATGTTGATCAGCATGCCCTCGGGGCCGAGCGCCTCCAGCACCTTGCGGTCGACGATGTGGCGCGTTGCGGCGGAGGCGGCGAGGGTGACGAAGAGGAAATCGGAACGGGCGGCAAGTTCCGCCGGATCGGCGATGAAGGTCCAGTCCTTCGCCGCATCCTTCGGCGCCGTGCTGCTATAGGCGATGTCCATGTCGAAGCCGACGAGGCGCCGCGCGACCTCGTAGCCGATGCGGCCGAGGCCGAGAATGCCGGCGCGCTTGCCGTGGACCTGGGACTTCAGCGGATAGAGGCCCCTTGCGGCCCAATCGCCGCTGCGCACCCAGCGGTCCGCGGCGAGCATGCCGCGGGCCTGCACCAGCATCATGCCGATGCCGAGGTCGGCGACGTCCTTCGTCAGGACGTCGGGCGTGTTGGTGACGCGGATGCCGCGCTCGCGGGCGGCGGAAAGGTCCACCGCGTCGTAGCCGACGCCGTAGACGGAGATGACCTCCAGCTTCGGCAGCGCCTCGATCATCGCCCGGTTCGCACCGAGCTCCCCGCGCGTCGCGATGCCGCGGATAGTGCCGCCATGCGCGGCGAGGAACGCCGCCTTGTCCGACGCCTCGAAATAGCGGTGCACGGTGAAGGCGGCGTTCAGGCGCTCCTCGTCCCATGCGGGGTACGGCCCGACCTGCAACACGTCGATCTTGCTCAAGGGGGTTCTCCGGCCTGTTTTCTGTTATCGATAACATATCCCGCCGCCGCCGATTGTCCAGTGCCATGCCGAAAAGCTATGGGGGTATCGTCCGCGCGCATCCGCGCTACGGCGGAGCCGCTCCCTCGCCCCTTGCCCGGGGCCGCGCGATCGGTATCTTGCGCGGGCGTGCATTGTGAACGGAGGGGAGCGCCATGTCGTTTTTCGAAGCCGAGGATGCGCTGTTCCCGACCTTCGTGCTGGGAAACGCGCCGTTGAAGAAGCTGGCCGGCGGGTTCGACTGGGCCGAGGGCCCGGTCTGGTTCGGCGATCACGAGTGCCTGCTGTTCTCGGACATCCCCAACAACCGTATCCTGCGCTGGAGCCAGGCGCTCGGCATCACCACCTTCCGCGAACCGTCCAGCTTCTCCAACGGCAACACGCGCGACCGGGAAGGCCGGCTCGTCACCTGCGAGCACGGCACGCGCCGCGTCACCCGCACCGAACATGACGGGGCGATCACCGTCATCGCCGACCGCTACGAGGGCCGGCGGCTGAACTCGCCGAACGACGTCGTCGTCGCCTCGGACGGCGCCATCTGGTTCACCGATCCGCACTACGGCATCGGCTCGGACTACGAGGGCATGCGCGCCGAACAGGAATTGCCCTGCAACGTCTACCGGGTCGATCCGCTCTCGGGCGCGGTGCGGGCGGTGCTCACCGATTTCAACTGCCCGAACGGCCTTGCCTTCAGCCCGGACGAGCGGCGGCTCTATGTCGCCGATACGGGCCGCATGTTCTCCGACGATCCGCGCCATATCCGCGCCTTCGACGTCGGCGCGGACTGGGCGCTTTCCGGCGGCGACGTCTTCCATGTCATCGCGCCCGGCTGCGCGGACGGCATGCGCGTCGACGCGGCCGGCAACCTCTGGTCGTCGGCCGGCGACGGCGTGCATTGCCTTGCGCCCGACGGCCGCCGGCTCGGCAGGATCCTCGTGCCGGAGACCGTGTCCAACATCTGCTTCGGCGGCCGGCACGGCCACCGCCTCTTCATCACGGCCACCACCTCGCTCTATGCAGTGTCGCTCGCCATCCGCGGCGCGACCCGGACGGCGCGATAGGCAATGGCAACGGGACGCGCAATGCGCAGCGACAAGACACCGACGATGGCGGACATCGCCCGCAGGACGGGTGTCTCCCCGATGACGGTTTCGCGCGCGTTCAAGCCCGGCAGCCTGATCAACAAGGATACGCGCGACGCGATTCTCAAGGCGGCGGAGGACCTCGGCTATGTCTTCGATTCCACCGCCTCGAACCTGCGCTCGCAGAAGACGGACTTCATCGCCGTCACCATTCCCTCGATCAACAACGCCAATTTCGCCGAGACGGTCGGCGGCCTTTCCGAGACGCTGGGCGCCCGCGGCTACCAGATCCTGCTCGGCTATACGAATTACGACCTCGTGGAGGAGGAGCGGCTGGTCGAGCAGCTTTTGCGCCGCAAGCCGCAGGCCATCGTCGTGACCGGCGGGAACCATACGCCGCGTGCCCGCAAGCTGCTGGAGAACGCCAATGTGCCGGTCGTGGAGACCTGGGACGTGCCGGCCGCGCCGATCGGCCATTTCGTCGGCTTCTCCAATGCGGCCGCCGTGCGCGGCATGGTCGATCACTTCGTGGCGGCGGGCTATCGCCGCATCGCCTTCATCGGCGGCGATGCCAGCCGCGACACCCGCGGCAGCGACCGCCGCCTCGGCTTCATCGCCGCGCTCGCCGGCCACGGCCTCGACGCCTCGCGCCTCATCGATGCCGGCCCGCCGCCGATCTCGATGCGGGAAGGGGCCGATGCCATGGCGCGGCTCCTGTCGGAATTCCCCGATACGGAGGCGGTGATCTGCGTGTCGGACCTGTCGGCCTTCGGCGCGCTGACGGAATGCCAGCGCCGCGGCGTGGCCGTGCCGGAGCGCATCGCCATCGGCGGCTTCGGCGATTACGAGATCGGCGGCATCTGCGTGCCGGCGCTGACGACGGTGGATGCCGGGGCGCGGCTGATCGGCGAGCGCACCGGCCGCCTCGTCCTCGACCTCATCGACGCGCTGCCGGATATCTCCGACGTCACCATCGAACCGCGGCTGATCGTGCGCGACAGCAGCCGCTGAGGTCTTCAGCGGGAGGGCCGTGCCGTTTCCCGGCGAAAGCCGGCTGGGCTCTTGGTCGTCCACTTGCGGAAGGCGCGGTGGAAGGCGCTGGGTTCGGAAAAACCGAGCCGGGCGGCGATCTCCCCGACCCCGAGTGTTGTCGTCTGCAGCAATTCGACGGCGAGGTCGCGCCGGATCTCGTCGCGGATCGTCGCATAGGTCCGGCCCTCCGCCTGCAGGCGGTGCCGCAGGGTCGAGGGCGACATGCGCATCTGCGCCGCCAGGGCGTCGAACGCGCCCCACGAGGCGGGCGGCACCTGCCGCAACCGCTTGCGGATGGCCGCGGCAAGGCCCGCATCGTAGCGGTATCGCACGAGGATATTGGCCGGCGCGTTGCGCAGGAACTGCTTCAGCGCCTGCTCGCTGCGCGCGATCGGCAGCTTCAGCACGGATGCGTCGAAGGTGAGCCGGGAGACGGCTTGCGAAAAGCGCACCGGCGCGCCGAAGAAGAGCCGGTAATCCGCGCCGTGATCGGGCTCGGCGCAGCGGAAATCGACCATCCGCAGGGGAATGCGGCGCCCGACAAGCCAGCAGGCAATGCCGTGCAGCAGGATCCAGTAGGCGCGGTAGGCGAAGGCCGAGCGCCCGTCCGTCCGGTCCGTCAGCACGACCTGCGCCAGCCCGTCGGCGATCTCGACATGCCCCGCCGGGTCCTCCAGCACCACGTTGAGGAACCGCAGCGCACGCCGCAGCGCCTGATCGAGGGTTCTGGCATGCAGGACGCAATGGCACAGCAGCGTGAAGCTGCCGCACCGCATCGGCCGTCCGCCCATGCCGAAGAACTCGTCGTCCATCTCGGCGGCGATCGCCAGCCACAGGGCGCCGTAGCCCTCGGCGGAGATCGGTCCTTCGATCCGGGCGGGCAGGCCGATGGCGGCCAGCACCTTTTCCGGCGATTTTCCCTGCCGTCTCAGGCAATCGAGCGCTTCTTCCACGAAGAAAGGCGATATCATGCGCCGTCCGGTTTCCGTCATCGTCATGCCCTGCGAAATGTGGTAAAACTGGCCGAAAATTCGCGGCGCTTCGGTCATCGCATGCAATATCGCACCGGCCTAGAGTGACGCAAGCCGGACGGGCCGCCGGATGTTCGGGACCGGCCCTGTCGAAATCGAATGCGCTGGAGGAGAGCCGCATGTTGATCCGCGACAAGACCTTCGTCGTCACCGGCGGCGGTTCGGGCCTCGGCGCCGCCGTGGCGCGCATGCTGGCGGGCGAGGGGGCGAATGTCGTCATCGCCGACGTCAATGCCGATGCGGGAACCGGCATCGCCGCAGAGCTCGGCGCGAACGCGGCCTTCATCAAGACCGATGTGACGCAGGAGAAGGACGGCGAGGCCGCCGTCGGTCTGGCGCTGGACCGCTTCGGCCATCTCGACGGGCTGGTGAATTGCGCGGGCGTCGCGCCCGGCGAGAAGGTGATCGGCCGCGACGGGCCGCACCGGCTCGACAGTTTTGCCCGCACCGTCGGCATCAATCTCATCGGCACCTTCAACATGATCCGGCTCGCCGCAGCAGCCATCGCGAAAGAGGAGCCGGGGGCGGACGGCGAGCGCGGCGTCATCGTCAATACCGCCTCGGTCGCCGCCTTCGACGGACAGGTCGGCCAGGCGGCCTATGCGGCCTCCAAGGGCGGGGTCGCGGCCATGACGCTGCCGATCGCCCGCGAACTCGCCCGCTCCGGCATCCGCGTCGTCTCCATCGCGCCGGGCATTTTCGAAACGCCGATGATGGCCGGCATGCCGCAGGAGGTGCAGGATTCGCTGGGGCGCAGCGTGCCCTTTCCGCCGCGCCTCGGCAAGCCGGTGGAATTTGCCGCGCTGGTGCGCCACATAATCGAGAACGTCATGCTGAATGGCGAGGTCATCCGCCTCGACGGCGCGCTGCGCATGGCGCCGCGCTGAGGCCGGTTCCGGGAGGTTTCATGATGCTGCAGGACCCCATCGTCATCGTCGGTTCGGCCCGCACCCCGATGGGCGGTTTCCAGGGCGACCTCAAGGACGCCACCGCGCCGGAACTCGGCGCGGCCGCGATCCGCGCCGCGCTGGAGCGCAGCGGCGTCAGCTCCGATAGTGTCGAGGAGACCGTGTTCGGCTGCGTGCTGCCGGCGGGCCAGGGCCAGGCGCCGGCCCGGCAGGCCGCCATCGGCGCGGGCCTGCCCTTTGCCGCCGGGGCCACCACCGTCAACAAGATGTGCGGCTCGGGCATGAAGGCCGTCATGCTGGCGCATGATCTCATCGCCGCCGGCAGCGCCTCGATTGCGGTTGCCGGCGGCATGGAGAGCATGACGAACGCGCCCTACCTGCTCGATCGGGCGCGCGGCGGCTATCGGCTCGGCCATGGCCGCGTCATCGACCACATGTTCCTCGACGGGCTGGAGGACGCCTACGACAAGGGCCGCCTGATGGGCACCTTCGCCGAGGATTGCGCCGAGGCCTACCAGTTCACCCGCCCCGCGCAGGACGACTACGCCGTGACCTCGCTCACCCGCGCCCGCGACGCCATCGAGAGCGGCGCTTTCAATGGCGAGATCGTCCCCGTCACGGTGGGCCGTGCGAAAACCGTGGTCGGCCGCGACGAGCAGCCGGGCAAGGCGAGGCTGGAGAAGATACCGACGCTGAAGCCGGCCTTCCGCGAAGGCGGCACGGTGACCGCGGCGAACGCCTCCTCCATTTCCGACGGCGCGGCGGCGCTGGTGCTGATGCGGCGCTCGCAGGCGGAACGGGGCGGCCTCACGCCGCTCGCCACCATCACCGGCCATGCCACCCATGCGCAGGCGCCCAATCTCTTCGCCACCGCGCCGATCGGCGCGCTCCGGAAACTTGCCGAACGCACCGGCTGGAACCTTGCCGATGTCGACCTCTTCGAGGTCAACGAGGCCTTCGCCGTCGTCGCCATGGCGGCGATGCGCGACCTCGACCTGCCGCACGACAAGGTCAATGTCCATGGCGGCGCCTGCGCACTCGGCCACCCCATCGGTGCTTCCGGCGCGCGCGTGCTCGTGACGCTGCTCGCCGCGCTTGCCTGCTACGACCTGAAGCGCGGCATGGCGACGCTCTGCATCGGCGGCGGCGAGGCGACGGCAGTCGCCATCGAGCGGCACTGAACGGAGGCCGGACATGATCCTGACGGAACAGCAGAGCCAGATCCGCGACATGGCGCGCGATTTTGCCCGCGAGCGGCTGGCCCCCGGCGCCGCCGAGCGCGACAGGCAGAGCCGCTTTCCCCGCGAGGAACTGAAGGAGATGGGCGAACTCGGCTTCCTCGGCATGCTGGTGCCGGAAGCCTATGGCGGGTCGGAGACCGGCGCGGTCGCCTATGCCGTGGCGCTGGAGGAAATCGCCGCCGGTGACGGCCCCTGCTCGACCATCATGAGCGTGCACAGTTCCGTCGGCTGCGTGCCCATCCTGAACTACGGCACGGAGGCGCAGAAGGAACGCTTCCTGCCGAAGCTCGCCTCCGGCGAATGGATCGGCGGCTTCGCGCTGACCGAGCCGCAGGCCGGCTCCGACGCCTCGAACCTGAAAACCCGCGCCCGCCGCGACGGCGACCACTATGTCATCGACGGCGCGAAACAGTTCATCACCTCGGGCAGGAACGGCAACCTCATCATCGTCTTCGCCGTCACCGATCCCGATGCCGGCAAGAAGGGCATTTCCGCCTTCCTCGTGCCGACCGATACGCCCGGCTACGAGGTCGTGCGCGTCGAAGAGAAGCTGGGCCTGCATTCTTCCGACACCTGCCAGATCGCCTTCAACGCCCTGCGCATTCCCGCCGAAAACAGGCTGGGCGCGGAAGGGGAGGGCTACCGCATCGCGCTGTCGAACCTTGAGGGTGGGCGCATCGGCATTGCGTCGCAGTCCGTCGGCATGGCGCGGGCGGCCTTCGAGGCGGCGCGCGATTACGCCCGCGAGCGCACGGCCTTCGGCTCGCCGATCATCGACCATCAGGCCGTCGCCTTCCGCCTTGCCGACATGGCCACGCGGATCGAGGTGGCGCGCCAGATGGTGCTGCACGCCGCCCAGTTGAAGGAGGAGGGGATGCCCTGCCTCACCGAAGCCTCGATGGCAAAGCTGTTCGCGTCGGAAATGGCGGAGAAGGTCTGCTCCGATGCGATCCAGATCCATGGCGGCTACGGCTACATGGCGGATTACCCCGTCGAACGCATCTATCGCGACGTGCGCATCTGCCAGATCTACGAGGGAACGAGCGACGTCCAGCGCATCGTCATCGCGCGCAATCTATAGTGTTCTGGCCGTGCCCGTCGCGGGGAGAGCGACGGACGTGGCCGACAGGGAGGTATGACAGGGCATGACCGAGGTTCCGCATCTGAGCCTGCACGTCCCCGAGCCGGCGGTCCGGCCGGGCGGCGAGCCGGATTTCTCCAATGTCACGATCGCCAAGGCCGGCGCGGTGCCGCGCCCGCCGGTGGATGCGGCGCCGGAGGATATCCGCGATCTCGCCTATTCGATCATCCGCGTGCTCAACCGCGACGGCGAGGCGGTCGGCCCCTGGGCCGGGCTGCTTTCCGACGAGGCGCTGCTGACGGGCCTGCGCAACATGATGAAGCTGCGCGCCTTCGACGCCCGCATGCTGATGGCGCAGCGGCAGGGCAAGACTTCGTTCTACATGCAGCATCTCGGCGAGGAGGCGGTTTCCTCGGCCTTCCGCAAGGCGCTCGACAAGGGCGACATGAATTTTCCGACCTACCGGCAGGCGGGTCTCCTCATCGCCGACGACTATCCGATGGTCGAGATGATGAACCAGATCTACTCGAACGAGGCGGACCCGCTGCGCGGCCGGCAATTGCCGATCATGTATTCCTCCAAGGCGCACGGCTTCTTTACCATCTCCGGCAACCTCGCCACGCAATATGTCCAGGCCGTCGGCTGGGCCATGGCCTCCGCCATCAAGAAGGACACGAAGATCGCGGCTGCCTGGATCGGCGACGGCTCGACGGCCGAATCCGATTTCCACTCCGCCCTCGTCTTCGCCTCCACCTACAAGGCCCCGGTCATCCTCAACATCGTCAACAACCAGTGGGCCATCTCGACCTTCCAGGGCATCGCCCGCGGCGGCTCCGGCACGTTTGCCGCCCGCGGCCTCGGCTTCGGCATCCCGGCGTTGCGCGTAGACGGCAACGACTACCTTGCCGTCTACGCCGTCGCGAAATGGGCGGCCGAGCGGGCGCGGCGCAATCTCGGGCCGACGCTGATCGAATACGTCACCTACCGCGTCGGCGCGCATTCCACCTCGGACGATCCGAGCGCCTACCGCCCGAAGACGGAATCCGAGGCGTGGCCGCTCGGCGACCCCGTCCTCCGGCTGAAGAAGCACCTCATCGTGCGCGGCATCTGGTCGGAGGAGCGCCACACGCAGGCCGAGGCGGAAATCCTCGACGAGGTGATCCAGGCGCAGAAACAGGCCGAAAGCCACGGCACGCTGCATGCCGGGGGAAAACCCTCTGTGCGCGATATCTTCGAGGGCGTCTATGCGGACATGCCCGCCCATATCCGCCGCCAGCGGCAGAAGGCAGGATACTGACATGGCAAGAATGACGATGATCGAGGCCGTGCGCAGCGCCATGGATGTCTCGATGGGACGCGACGACGACGTGGTCGTGTTCGGCGAGGATGTCGGCTATTTCGGTGGGGTTTTCCGCGCGACCCAAGGCTTGCAGGCGAAATACGGCAAGACGCGCTGCTTCGACGCGCCGATCAACGAATCCGGCATCCTCGGCACGGCCATCGGCATGGCGGCCTACGGGCTGAAACCCTGCGTCGAGATCCAGTTCGCCGACTACATGTACCCCGCCTACGACCAGATCACCCAGGAGGCGGCGCGCATCCGCTATCGCTCCAACGGCGATTTCACCTGCCCCATCGTGGTGCGCATGCCGACCGGCGGCGGCATCTTCGGCGGGCAGACGCACAGCCAGAGCCCGGAAGCGCTGTTCACCCATGTCTGCGGGTTGAAGGTCGTCGTCCCCTCCAATCCCCATGACGCCAAGGGCCTCCTGATCGCCGCCATCGAGGACCCGGACCCGGTGATGTTCCTCGAACCCAAGCGCCTCTACAACGGCCCCTTCGACGGCCACCATGAAAAGCCGGTCACGCCCTGGTCGAAGCACGAGCTCGGCGAGGTGCCGGAGGGGCACTATACGATCCCCATCGGCAAGGCGGAGATCCGCCGGCCGGGCGGCGCCGTCACCGTCGTCGCCTATGGCACGATGGTGCATGTGGCGCTCGCCGCGGCCGAGGAGACGGGGATCGACGCCGAGGTGATCGATCTGCGCAGCCTGCTGCCGCTCGATCTCGATACCATCGTGCAATCGGTGAAGAAGACCGGCCGCTGCGTCGTCGTGCACGAGGCGACACTGACCTCCGGCTTTGGTGCCGAGGTCGTTTCGCTGGTTCAGGAGCACTGCTTCTACAGCCTGGAAGCGCCGCTGGTGCGCGTGACGGGCTGGGACACGCCCTATCCGCATGCGCAGGAATGGGACTATTTTCCGGGGCCGGCCCGTGTCGGCCGGGCGCTCAAAGAAGTGATGGAGGGCTGAGGATGGGCGAGTTCGTCATCAAGATGCCCGATGTCGGCGAAGGCGTGGCCGAGGCCGAACTGGTCGAATGGCACGTCAAGCCGGGCGATCCGGTGCGCGAGGATATGGTGCTCGCCGCCGTGATGACCGACAAGGCGACGGTGGAGATTCCCTCGCCGGTCAACGGCACCGTGCTCTGGCTCGGTGCCGAGATCGGCGACACGGTCGCCGTGAAAGCGCCATTGCTGCGCATCGAGGTCGCAGGTGAAGGCGACGCTGAAGAACCAGCACCCACTGAGGCAGAGCCTATTGCCAAAGTCGAGGCCGTTGCCAGCAAACCCGTCGAGACGAAACCGGCCGCAAAGGTCGAACCGGAAAGGCGGGTGGAACGTCCCGCCCGCCGTGAAGCCGTGGAGCGCCCGCTTGCCTCGCCGGCCGTACGGCTGCGCGCGCAGGAAGCCGGCGTCGATCTGCGCCAGCTGACGGGCACCGGCCCGGCTGGCCGTATCACCCATGACGACCTCGACCAGTTTGTTGCGCGCGGCGCGCAGCCGGTTGCCGCACCGGCGGGCCTTGCCCGCAAGACTGCGACGGAAGAAATCAAGGTCACGGGCCTGCGCCGCCGCATCGCGGAAAAGATGCGGCTCGCCAGCGCCCGCATACCTCACATCACCTATGTGGAGGAGGTCGATGTCACCGACCTCGAAGACCTGCGCGCGACGATGAATGCCGGCCGCAAGCCCGACCAACCGAAACTGACCATCCTGCCCTTCCTGATGCGGGCGCTGGTCAAGACGCTGGGCGAGCAGCCCGGCGTCAACGCCACCTTCGATGACGATGCCGGCATCGTCACACGCCACAGTGCCGTCCATATCGGCATCGCCACGCAGACGCCGGCCGGCTTGACGGTGCCGGTCGTGCGCCATGCCGAGGCGCGGACGATCTGGGACAGCGCCGCCGAACTGACGCGCCTTGCCGATGCCGCCCGCAACGGCACGGCCGCGCGCGAGGAACTGTCCGGCTCGACCATCACCATCACCTCGCTCGGCGCGCTCGGCGGCATCGTCACGACGCCGATCATCAACCACCCGGAAGTGGCGATCGTCGGCGTCAACAAGATCGTGACGCGGCCCGTGTGGGACGGCAGCCAGTTCATCCCGCGCAAGATGATGAACCTGTCGTCGAGCTTCGACCACCGCATCGTCGACGGCTGGGACGCTGCGGTGTTCGTCCAGCGCATCAAGGCGCTCATCGAAACCCCCGCACTGATCTTCATCGAAGGCTGAGGACATGAAAGAGATCGTCTGCAAGCTCCTCGTCATCGGCGCCGGCCCCGGCGGATACATCTGCGCCATCCGCGCCGGCCAGCTCGGCCTCGATACGGTCATCGTCGAAAAGGCCAAGGCCGGCGGCACCTGCCTCAATGTCGGCTGCATCCCCTCCAAGGCGCTGATCCACGCGGCGCAGGAATTCGCCACGGTGCGCCACATGACGGCCCCCAACGCGCTCGGCATCACGGTCGAGGCGCCGAAGCTGGACCTTGCGCAGACCGTGCGCTGGAAGGACGGCATCGTCGGCCGGCTGAACAGCGGCGTGCTCGGCCTCTTGCGCAAGGCGAGGGTCAAGATCGTGCATGGCGAGGCGCGGTTCCGCGACGGCAAGACCGTCGAGGTGGAGACCGAGACCGGCACCCAGCTCATCCGCGCCGAGACGGTGGTCATCGCCACCGGCTCCGAACCGGTCGAACTGCCGGCGCTGCCCTTCGGCGGCGCGATCCTCTCCTCCACCGGGGCGCTGTCGCTGCAAAGCGTGCCGCAGAAACTCGCCGTGGTGGGCGGCGGCTATATCGGCCTCGAACTCGGCACCGCCTTCGCCAAGCTCGGGGCAGAGGTTACGGTGGTCGAGGCTATGGCGCAGATTCTGCCGCAATACGATGCCGAACTCGTCAAGCCGGTGGCAAAGCGTCTCGCCGACCTCGGCGTCACGGTGCTGACCGGCGCCAAGGCGAAGGGCTATTCCGGTGAGGCGCTGACGATCGAGACCGCCTCCGGCGCGCAAAAGCGCATTGCCGCCGACAAGGTGCTCGTCACCGTCGGCCGCAGGCCGCGCACCGAGGGCTGGGGCCTCGAAGACCTCGATCTCGACCGCGCCGGCCGCTTCATCCGCATCGACGAGCGCTGCCGCACCTCCATGCGCGGCGTCTACGCCATCGGCGACGTCACCGGCGAGCCGATGCTGGCCCACCGCGCCATGGCGCAGGGCGAGATGGTGGCGGAGATCGTCGCGGGCCGCAAGCGGGCCTGGGACAAGCGCGCCATCCCCGCCGTCTGCTTCACCGATCCGGAAATCGTCACCGCCGGCCTTTCGCCCGACGAGGCCCGCGCGCAGGGCTACGAGATCCGCGTCGGCCTCTTCCCCTTCAACGCCAACGGCCGCGCCATGACCACCCAATCGGAAGACGGTTTCGTGCGCGCCGTGGCGCGGGCGGATACCAACCTGGTGCTCGGCCTTCAAGCGGTCGGCGCGGGCGTCTCGGAGCTTTCCAGCGCCTTCTCGCTGGCGCTTGAAATGGGCGCGCGGCTGGAGGACATAGCCGGCACCATCCACGCCCACCCGACCCGCAGCGAAGGCTTGCAGGAAGCCGCATTGAAAGCCCTCGGCCATGCCCTCCACATCTGACCCGCAGATCCTCACCGAGCGCACCGGCGCGCTCGGCCGCATCCGGCTCAACCGGCCGAAGGCGCTCAACAGCCTCACCCTTTCGATGGTCCGCGATATCGAGAAGGCGCTGGATGCCTTCGAAGCGGATCCCGGGGTCGCCGCCGTGCTTCTCACCGGCGAGGGCGAGCGCGGGCTGTGCGCCGGCGGCGATATCCGCATGATCTATGACGGCGGCCGGGCCGGCTCGCCGGAACCCGTCGATTTCTGGCGAGAGGAATATCGCCTGAACGCGCGCCTGAACCGGCTCGAAAAGCCCTTCGTCGCCTTCATGGACGGCATCGTCATGGGCGGCGGGGTCGGCGTTTCGGTCTATGCCGGCCACCGCATCGTCACCGAGCGCACCCGCTTCGCCATGCCCGAGACGGGCATCGGCTTCTTCCCCGATGTCGGCGCCTCGTGGTTCCTCACGCGCAGGCAGGACGAACTCGGCACCTATGCCGGATTGACCGGCGAGCCGCTGGCCGCCGCCGACGTCATCGCCTTCGGCCTTGCCGACAGCCATGTCCCCTCGGATACCCTGCCGGACCTTGCCGAAGTCCTGTCCCGCCTGCCGGCATCCGCCGGAGGGGCCGATGTGTCGGCCGTAATCGACGCCTTTGCTGAGGCGCCGCCCCCGGCCGGGATCGCGATGCAGCAGCCGTCGATCGACCGCCTTTTCGCCTTCGATATGATCGAGGAGATCCTCGACGCGCTCGCACGGGACGGATCGGACTTCGCCGAAAGGACGCTCGCCGTCCTGCGGACGAAATCGCCGCTCAGCCTGAAAGTGACGCTGCGCCTGCTGCGCCTCGGACGGCAGGAGGCCTCGCTCGAAGCCTGCCTGGAACGGGAGTTTTCCGCCACGGCGGCCGTGCTGCGCAGCCATGATTTCTACGAGGGCGTCCGCGCCGCGGTCATCGACAAGGACCGCAACCCGCAATGGCGCCCGGCGCGGTTGGACGCGGTCGCCGCGGAGGATGTCGCGGCCTTCTTCGCGCCGTCGGCAGAGCCGCTCTTTGCCGCAGCTACAGGGAAAGGAGACAGGAGATGAGCACCATCGCCTTCATCGGCCTTGGCCATATGGGCGGCCCCATGGCCGCCAATCTCGTGAAGGCCGGCCATGCCGTGCGCGGCTTCGATCTTGCGGCCGCCTCGCTGGACCATGCCCGGGAACACGGGGTTTCGACCGTCGCCTCGGTCGCGGAGGCCGTTTCCGGCGCCGGCATCGTCATCACCATGCTGCCGGCCGGCGCGCATGTGCTTTCCGCCTGGCAGGAGCTCGTTGCCGTCGTGCCGCCGGGCACGCTGCTCATCGATTGCTCGACCATCGACATGGACAGCGCCCGCAAGGCCCATGCGCTGGCCGTGGCGCATGGCTGTCCCGCGCTCGACGCGCCCGTCTCCGGCGGCACCGGCGGCGCATCGGCCGGCACGCTCACCTTCATGGTGGGCGGAGACGCGGCGGTCTTCGCCGGTGCGAAGGCATTGTTCGAGGCCATGGGCAGGAAGGTCATCCATTGCGGCGGCGCTTCCGCCGGCCAGGCGGCGAAAGTCTGCAACAACATGATCCTCGGCATCAGCATGATCGCCGTCAGCGAGGCCTTCGTGCTCGGCGAACGGCTCGGCCTTTCGCATCAGGCGCTGTTCGACGTCGCGTCGGTCTCGTCCGGCCAATGCTGGTCGCTCACCACCTATTGCCCCGTGCCGGGGCCGGTCCCCGCCTCGCCGGCCAATCACGGCTATGAGCCGGGCTTTGCCGCGGCGCTGATGCTGAAGGACCTGAAGCTTTCGCAGGCGGCCGCGGCGGATGCGGGCGCGCTGACGCCGCTCGGCGCTGCGGCAGCAGCGCTCTACCAGCAGTTCGCCGACGAAGGGTTCGCCGGCAAGGATTTTTCCGCCATCATCACCCTGCTGCGCGACAAGACGGACACGCGATAGGCGGCAGGCCGCCCGTCTTGTCGAGGGGGGCCGCGGCGAACTTTCCGCCACGGCCGATTGCCGCCGCGCGCGATTTCACCTATGTTGACCAAGTGGTAAAAAAAGACGCTTTTCAATGAATTGCGCGATAAGCAGAGGGGAATCGAATGCAACGCAATCCGTTCAATTTCGGCATTTCCAGACGAACCCTGATCAAGGCCGCCGGCGCCTCCGCCGCGGTCGCCGCCGTGGGCCTGCCCGCCCGCCTCATCGCCGCCGATCCGCTCAAGGTCGCGGCCATCTATACCGTCCCGGTCGAGCAGCAATGGGTCAGCCGCATCCACAAGGCGGCCAATGCCGCCAAGGAGCGCGGGGATATCGAATATGTCTATTCGGAAAACACCGCCAACAACGACTATGAGCGCGTCATGCGCGAATATTGCGAGGCCGGCCACAAGCTGATCCTGGGCGAGGTCTTCGGCGTGGAGGACGCCGCCCGCGCCGTCGCCCGGGACTATCCCGACGTCGCCTTCCTGATGGGCTCGAGCTTCAAGCCCGACGCCGCCGTGCCGAACTTCTCGGTCTTCGACAACTATATCCAGGACGCCTCCTACCTTTCCGGCCTCGTCGCCGGCGCCATGACCAAGTCGAAGAACATCGGCATGGTCGGCGGCTATCCGATCCCGGAAGTGAACCGCCTGATGAACGCCTTCATGGCGGGCGTGAAGGAAATGGCCCCGGACGCCAAATTCCAGGTCGCCTTCATCGGCTCGTGGTTCGATCCGCCCAAGGCCAAGGAAACCGCCTTCGCCCAGATCGACGGCGGCGCGGACCTGCTCTATGCCGAGCGTTTCGGCGTGTCCGACGCGGCCAAGGAGAAGAACGTCCTCGCCATCGGCAATGTCATCGATACCCAGGCGGACTACCCGGAGACCGTGGTCGCCTCCGCGCTGTGGCACTTCGAGCCGACGCTGGACAAGGCGATCGCCGAGGTGAAGGCCGGGTCCTTCAAGGCGGACGACTACGGCGTCTATTCCTTCATGAAGAACGGCGGCTGTTCGCTCGCGCCGCTCGGCACCTTCGACACCAAGGTTCCCGACGACGTGAAGGCCAAGGTCGCCGAGAAGGAAAAGGCGATCAAGGACGGATCCTTCACCGTCGAGATCAACGACGCCGAGCCGAAATCGAGCTAGCAAATCGCTCTTCCATTCGCGGGGGGGAGAGGGCCGGCGGCGCGGTTGAAGGCGCCGCTACCGTCCTCCCCGTGAAAGCCCTGCCCTCGAAATCCCGTTCCGGTCGTCCGCGTGTCCGATATTCCCGTTCTCCGTCTTTCCGGCATCAGCAAGCGTTTCGGTCCGCTCAAGGCCAATGACGCCATCTCCTTCGACCTGAAGCGCGGCGAGGTCATCGCGCTGCTCGGGGAGAACGGCGCCGGCAAGACGACGCTGATGAACATCCTCTTCGGCCACTATGTCGCCGACGCGGGCAGCGTGGAGGCCTTCGGCGAGCGGCTGCCGCCGGGCGATCCGCGGGCGGCGCTCGATGCCGGCATCGGCATGGTGCACCAGCATTTCACCCTCGCCGACAACATGACGGTGCAGGAGAACATCGCGCTGGGCACGCAAAGCCTCTGGCGCGGGCGGCTCGACAGGGGGCTGGCACGACGGCGCATCGCGCAGCTCTCCGCCGATTTCGGCCTTGCCGTCGATCCGGCCGCGACCGTCTCCACGCTTTCGGTCGGCGAGCGCCAGCGTGTCGAGATCCTCAAGGCGCTCTATCGCGACGCCCGCATCCTGATCCTCGACGAGCCGACCGCCGTCCTCACCCCGGCCGAGACCGACGCGCTGTTCCGCACGCTGAAACTGCTCGTCGCCAAGGGCCTGTCGATCATCTTCATCTCCCACAAGCTGCACGAGGTGATGGCCGTCAGCGATCGCGTGCTGGTGCTGCGCGCGGGCCGGCTTGCCGGCGAGCGCGCGACGGCCTCGACCGACCGCAAGGAACTGGCGGCCCTGATGGTCGGCCAGGAGGTGAAGCCCGCGGAGGTCAGCCCGGCCAGGATCGGCGCGCCGCTGCTGGTGCTCGACCGCGTCTCGACCGCGCCTCACAACGGCGCCGGGCTCGACGGCGTATCGCTCGCCCTCAGCGCCGGCGAGATCACCGGCCTTGCCGGCGTTTCCGGCAACGGCCAGGCGGCCCTTGCCGCGCTCATCGCCGGCACCCGGCGCGCGACCGGCGGCACCATCTCCGTCGCCGGGCAGGCGATGACCGGCTGGTCGCCGCGCGTCGCGCTCGACCATGGCGTGGCGCGCATTCCGGAAGACCGCCACGCCGTCGGCACCATCGGCGACATGAGCGTCACCGAGAACGTCATCGCCGAGCGCTACGGCAGCGCGCGCTTCAGCCGCATGGGGTTTCTCGACTGGAAGGCCGCCCGGCGCTTCGCCGAGAAGATCATCGCCGACTACGACGTGAAATGTCCCTCGCCCGAGGCGCGCATCCGCCTGTTGTCGGGCGGCAACATGCAGAAGCTCATCCTGGGGCGCGCGCTCGATCCGGAGCCGGCGGTCATCCTTGCCAGCCAGCCGACGCGCGGCCTCGATGTCGGCGCCGTCGCCTATGTCCACCGCATGCTGCTTGCGGCGCGGGAGCGCGGCGCGGCCGTGCTGCTGATTTCGGAAGATCTCGAGGAAATCCTGGCCTTGTCCGACCGCATCATCGTCATGTCCAAGGGGCGCCTGTCGACACCGTCGGCGCGCGGCGAACGCAGCATTCGCGAACTGGGGGAACTGATGGCCGGCCATGGCGGGGAGCGCAACGATGCGGCTTGAGCCGAAACCCGCGCCGACGCTGGCGGTCACCCTCCTCTTCCCGCTGGCGGCCATCGCCGCCACGCTGCTTCTGGTCTCGCTTCTCGTTCTGGCGGCCGGGGCGTCGCCGCTCTCGGTCTTCTATCTCGTCGCCCGGGGCGCGGCCGGCTCGCAATTCGCGCTGCTCGAAACCCTGACCCGCGCGACGCCGCTGATCTTCACCGGCCTTGCCGTCGCCGTCGCCTTCCGCGCCAAGCTCTGGAACATCGGCGCGGAGGCGCAGCTCTATATGGGCGGCGTGCTCACCGTGGTGCTCGGGACCGGCGCCCTGCCCCTGCCCCCGGTGCTGCTGATCCCCGTGCTGATGGCCGCGGCGATGGCGGCCGGCGCGCTGCTCCTGCTCGGCCCCGCCGTCCTGAAGACGCGCTTCGGCGTCGACGAGGTGGTCACCACGCTGCTGTTGAATTTCATCGTCCTGCTCTTCGTCTCCATGCTGCTTGAGGGCGTGCTGAAGGATCCGATGGGGCTGGGCTGGCCGCAATCCCAGAAGGTCGTCGCGGAGGCGCAACTGCCGCGCCTCATCCAGGGCAAGCGCCTGCATCTCGGCTTCGTCATCGCGATCGTCGCGGCCGTCGCGGTATGGGTCGTCACGAAGAAGACGAAGCTCGGCTACGAGATGCGCGCGGTCGGCCACAATCCGGAAGGCGCGCGCTTCGTCGGCATTCCGGTCAACCGCGTGCTGATGAAGACGGCGCTGCTTTCCGGCGGGCTGGCGGCGCTTGCCGGCTTTTCCGAAGTCTCCGGGCTCAAGGGCAACCTGACGCTCGACCTGTCGGCCGGCTACGGCTACACCGGCATCGTCGTCGCCATGCTGGCAATGCTCAATCCACTCGGCGTCATCGCCTCGGCGATCTTCGTCGCCGGCATCTTCGTCGGCGCCGATGCGATGAGCCGCGCCGCCAAGGTGCCGAGCTATATCGCCGACGTCATGGTGGCCACCTCGCTGTTGACCATGGTGGTGGCGATCCTTCTGACGCGCTACAGGATCAGGTGGAGGTGACGATGGACGCGCTTGAAATCCTCTTCACCGCCTCCTTCTGGGTCGCCGTCGTGCGCATCGCGTCGCCGCTGATCTTCGCGACCATGGGCGAGTTGATCTGCGAGCGGGCCGGCGTGCTCAATCTCGGCATCGAGGGCATCATGACCGTCGGCGCCTTCGCCGGCTGGTTCACCGTCTATAGCGGCGGGGACCTTTGGGCCGGCGTGCTGGTGGCGGCCCTTGCCGGCGGACTGTTCGGCCTGCTGCACGCCACGCTCACCGTGCCGCTCGGCCTGTCGCAGCATGTCGTCGGCATCGGCGTCACGCTGCTGGCGACCAGCCTCACCTATTTCACCTATCGCCTTCTATTGCCGGAAGTGACGTCGCCGCCGAAGATCGAGCCGTTCCAGCCGCTGGCCATCCCCGGCCTGTCTAGCATTCCCGTGCTGGGCGAGGCGCTGTTCACGCAGACGCCGCTGACCTACCTCGCCTTCCTCGCCGTCGTGCTCGTCACCTGGGTGCTCTATCGCACGCCCGTCGGCCTTGCCGTGCGCGCGGCCGGCGAAAACCCCTCCGCGGTGGAAGCGCAGGGCATCTCGGTCACCGGCATCCGCATGGGCGCGGTCGTCGCCGGCAGCGCGCTGATGGCGGTCGGCGGCGCCTTCCTCACCATGTCGGCGTTCAATTCGTTCTTCTTCGAGATGATCAACGGCCGCGGCTGGATCTGCATCGCGCTCGTCGTCTTCGGCTCCTGGCGGCCGGGCAAGGCGCTGCTCGGCGCCATCCTGTTCGCCGCCTTCGACGCCTACCAGATCCGCCTGCAGCAGATATCGGGCGGCATCGTGCCCTACCAGGTCTTCCTGATGATGCCCTATGCGCTGTCGATCCTGGCGCTGATCCTGGTGGCGCGCCGCGCCACCTATCCCAAGGCTTTGATGATACCCTACCAGAAAGGCGAAAGATGAGCTTCGACCTGATCGTCAAGGGCGGCACGCTGCCCGATGGAACCGTCGCCGATATCGGCATCAGAGGCGAGACGATCGCCGCGATCGAGCCGCGTCTCGATGCGGCCGCCGGCCGTGTCGTCGATGCGACGGGCAACCTCGTCAGCCAGCCCTTCGTCGATCCGCATTTCCACATGGATGCGACGCTTTCCTACGGCCTGCCGCGCATCAACGCCTCGGGCACGCTGCTCGAAGGCATTTCGCTCTGGGGCGAGCTCAAGCCACTGCTGACGCACGAGGCGGTGAAGGAGCGGGCGCTCGCCTATTGCGACTGGGCGGTCTCGATGGGCCTGCTCGCCATCCGTACCCATGTCGATACCTGCGACGACCGCCTGCTGGCGGTGGAAGCCCTGCTGGAGGTCAAAAAGGAGATCGCGCCCTATATCGACCTCCAGCTCGTCGCCTTCCCGCAGGACGGCCTCTACCGTTCGCCCAGGGCTCGCGAGAACACCATCCGCGCCCTCGACATGGGCGTCGACGTCGTCGGCGGCATTCCGCATTTCGAGCGCACCATGGCGGACGGCACGCGCTCGGTCACCGAGCTTTGCGAGATCGCGGCGAAGCGCGGCCTGATGGTCGACCTGCATTGCGACGAGACGGACGATCCGCACTCCCGCCATATCGAACAACTGGCCTACGAGACCCAGCGGCTCGGCCTGCAGGGCCGGGTGGCCGGCTCGCACCTCACCTCGATGCATTCGATGGACAATTACTACGTCTCCAAGCTGCTGCCGCTGATCGCCGAGGCGGGCGTGTCGGCCATCCCCAACCCGCTCATCAACATCATGCTGCAGGGCCGCCACGACACCTATCCCAAGCGCCGCGGCATGACGCGCGTGCCGGAGATGCTGAAGGCCGGCATCCGGGTCGGCTGGGGCCAGGATTGCGTGCTCGACCCCTGGTATTCGCTGGGCACGGCCGACATGCTCGACGTCGCGTTCATGGGCCTGCACGTCGCGCAGATGTCCTCGCCCGCGGACATGCGCGCCTGCTTCGACATGGTCACCCGCGTCAATGCCGAGATCATGGGCCTCGACCGTCTCGGCCTTGTCGTCGGCAAGTCGGCAAGCCTCGTCGTGCTGGATGCGGGCAACCCCATCGAGGCGGTGCGCCTGCGCGCCGAGCGGCTCTGCGTCGTTGCGAAGGGCAAGGTGGTGGCCGAGCGCGAGAAGCGCGATACCACCCTGTCGATCGAGGGGCGCCCCGCAAGCATCAACCGCCGCCACACCGTGCCGCCGCAAGCGCGGTAGGCCGGGCCCAGCCTATCGCACGCCGCCTCACAGCAACGGCCGAAGCGCCATTTCGCAGCCGAGCAGCAGCAGGCAGACGAGAAAGCCGCGGCGGAAGGCTGCGGGGCGGATGTGCCGCCGGATCGCCTGCCCTATCCCCATGCCTGCCAGGGCCGGCGCGACGGCGAGGAGCGACGACAGCAGGCTCCCCGCCGGCAGCGCGTCGTGGAGGCCGAGCGCAAGGCCAAGGGCGATCGTCGAGACGGTGAAGGAAAGGCCCAGCGCCTGGACCAGCGCATCCTTGCCGAGGCCGAGGGACTGGAGATAGGGCACGGCCGGAATGACGAACACGCCGGTCGCGCCCGTGACGATGCCGCTTGCAAGGCCGACGAGCGGCGCGGTGACGGGCTGCCAGGACGGCGGTACGTGCCTTGTCCCCGCGCACAGGGAATAGACGGCATAGGCCGCAAGCGTGAGGCCGAGCACCATGGTCGACCGGGCGGTATCGCCGCCGGCAAGCAGGCCCGCCCCCAGATACGTGCCGATGACGAGCATCGCCATCATCGGCCAGAACCGGCGCAGGACCGCCCTGAAATCCGGACCGGCGAGCAGTTGCCACAGATTGGTGACGAAGGAAGGCACGAGCAGCAGGGCCGCGGCGCTCAACGGTGAGATCAGCGCGCCCAGCACCCCCATGGCGACGGTCGGCAGGCCCATGCCGGTGACGCCCTTGACGATGCCGGCCAGAAAGAAGGTCGCGGTGACGATAACGATTTCGGTTGTGTCCATGCGGGGAGGTAACGGCGGACACGGGGCGGGCACAAGTCGGAAGGCCCGGCGCCAGCCTCCGGTTTTCCCGAAGGCACAATCCATGCTACGCTCGGAAAATGCGCTTTGACCTTGCCGATCTTCGCCTCTTCCTGGCCATCATCGATGCCGGCAGCATCACGCATGGCGCCCTTGCCGCAAACCTCTCGGTCGCCGCGGCGAGCGAGCGGCTGCGCGACATGGAGGCCTCGGGCGGCGTGCGGCTTCTCGAACGCGGCCGCCGCGGCGTGACGCCGACCCGCGCCGGGGAAACGCTGGCCCACCACGCCCGCCTCGTGCTGCAACAGGTCGGCACCATGCATGCGGACATGTCCGAGCATGCGCGCGGGCTGCGGCCGACGATCCGGGTCCTCGCCAATACGGCGGCGATCACCGAGTTCCTGCCCGAACGCCTCGCCCCGTGGCTTGCGGCCCATCCCCGGGTGGATATCGACCTTTCCGAACGGCCGAGCCGCGACAGCGTGGTTGCGGTGGCGCGCGGGCTGGCCGAGATCGGCATCGTCTCCGACGCCGTCGATGCCGGCGCGCTTGCGACCTTCCCCTTTGCGGTGGACCGCCTCGTCGCGGTGCTGCCGCAGGACCATCCGCTGGCGAAGCACCGGCAGATCGCCTTCCCGGACCTGTTCGGCGAAGATCACATCGGCTTTGCCGGCGCGCTGCAGGACCATATCGACCAGCAGGCCTTGAGGATCGGGCAGAGGCTTCGCGCGCGCATCCGCCTGCGGACCTTCGAGGGGATCTGCCGTCTCGTGGCCGCGGGGGCCGGCGTCGGCATCCTTCCGCAGGTGGCGGCGCGGCGCTGCCGGCGCAGCCTGCCCATCCGCTGCGTGCCGCTGAGCGCGCCCTGGGCGACGCGCCGCCTGCTGCTGTGCGTTCACCCCTCGCGGCCGCTCGATCCCGCCGCCCGCCAGCTTCTCGAACATCTGAAGGCCCAGTAGAGCCGGCCGGAGCCCAAACGCTGGACAAGCAGGATGTAACGCTATAACAAAACTGCGTTACGTTATTACATTAACAGGAGACATCATGCCCCGCTCCGGCTCCGGCGCCCTTCTCGCCACCACCATCCTTGCAACCCTCGCCCTTCCCGTCGCCGTCCATGCGGACGAGGCGCAGCACGAGACCTGGCGCCTGTTCGTCGCCGATCACACGCAGCCAGTGGTGCGTGCCATCGATCTTGGCACGGGCCGGGAAATCGGCCGCTTCGACCTGAAGGGCTATGCGGCCCTTTCCCTCAGCGAGACGGGCCGCACCGTCTTCGCCGTCCAGGGCGACCAGAACGTGATCCATGCGATCGACACCGGCATTGCGCTTTCGGACCACGGCGAGCATCGCGATCTCGAGGTCAGCGAGCCGAAGCTCCTTGCCGCGACGATCAGCGGCGAGAAGCCCGGCCATGTGGTGGCCCATGGCGATGATATCGCGATCTTCCACGACCGCGGCGGCAGGTTCGATCTCGCTGCGGAAAGCGCGCTGCTGGAGGGCAAGGCGGAGCTGAAGCCCTATGACACGACAGCCGCGCATCACGGCGTCGCCGTCCCGATGGGCAACCACCTGCTCGTTTCCGTGCCGAACATGGAAGCGGCGGTGAAGGAGGGCGAACTGCCGCCGCGCCTCGGCCTGCGCGTGCTGGACAGGAACGGCAACCAGGTGGGCGACGTCGCCACCTGCACGGGACTGCACGGCGAGGCGACCTCGGCGCGCCTGGTGGCGTTCGGCTGCGCGGAGGGCGTGCTCGTCGCCCGTCCGGGCGGCATGGATGGCCCGAAGCTCGACATGCTCGCCTATGGCGACGGGCTACCGGAGGGCAAGGTCTCCACCCTGCTCGGCGGCACGTCCATGCAGTTCTTCCTGGGGAACTACGGCGAGGACAAGGTCGTGCTCATCGAGCCCGACGCCGAGGAGCCCTACCGCCTTGTCGAGCTGCCGCTGCGGCGCGTCGATTTCATCCTCGATCCCGCCCGGCCGCGCAACGGCTATATCCTGACGGAAGACGGCAAGCTCCATCTCCTGGACGTCGTGGACGGCGCGATCACCAGGTCCGAAACCGTCACCGAACCCTACAGCAAGGACGGGCACTGGCGTGACCCGCGGCCGCGCCTGGCGGTTGCCGGCGATCACATTGCCGTCACCGATCCGCGCAAGGGCCTCGTGCGTCTCGTCGACCCGCAGACGCTGAAGGAGACCCGCACCATCGCCGTCGAGGGCCAGCCCTTCGCCATCGTCGCTGCCGGCGGGTCGGGCGCCAGCCACTGAAACCGTCCAGCCGAGGCAATGCCGGCTCGCCGCCGGCATTGCCTTTTCCGTGCTGCCGAGAATCAGGAGGGGCGGCCGCGGTGCCCCGAAACCTCCGCCCCCGCGCCGGCGGGTAGCGCCAGGAAGCGCAGGGCCGAGACGAGGCCGATGGCGGCGATGACGAGGAAGGCGGCACGGATATCCATCAGCATGCCGCCGCCGGCCGTTTGGGGGAAAAGCACGGCGGAGAAGCGGATGACGGCGGCGGCCACGGCGACGCCGAGAAGCTGGGCGAGCTGCTGCAGCATGGCCGAGATCGTCGTCGCCGCGCTGCGCTGGGCGGGCGTCACATCGGCAAAGGCGATCGTCGTCAGCGCGGTGAACTGCATCGAGCGGGACAATCCGCAGGCGATCAGCAGCGCAAAGAGCAGGAGACGCGGCGTATCGTTGTCGACGAAGGCGAAGGCGCCGATCGTCAGCGCGGCGACAAGGCCGTTGACGATCAGCAGCGTGCGGAAGCCGAAAAGGCGCAGCGCCGGCGTCGTCACGCTCTTCATCAGCAGGTTGCCGAGGAAATAGACGAGCACGAGCGAGCCGGTCTCGACGGCATCGAGGCCGAGGCCGACCTGGAAGAGGAGCGGCAGCAGGAACGGCGTGGCATTGACCGCAAGCCGGCCGGCGGTGCCCGCCGAGAGCGTCGCGAAGGCGAAGGTCGGCACCTTGAGCACGGCCATGTCGAGCAGGGCGTGCGGCGCGCGGCGCAGATGGCGGACGGCGACCCAGCCGACGGCAAGGCCGAGGGCGAGGACGGCGAGCGTGCCGGCGCCGCCCGTCGGCGCGCTGGAGAGTTCCAGCCCGGCAAGCGTCAGGGCGAGTGCGCTTCCCGTCAAAAGGAAGCCTTTCAGGTCGAAGGGGCGCGCGCCCTCGGCCGGCGCCTTCGGCACGAAGAACAGGACGAGCAGCACGCCGACGAGGCCGAGCGGCAGGTTGATGAAGAAGTTCCATTGCCAGCCGGCATGGGTGGTGACCCAGGCGCCGATCAGCGGCCCCACCACCGGCGCGATCAGCGCCGGCCAGGTGATGGTGGCGATTGCCCGCACCAGCTCCGCCTTCGGCGCGCCGCGCAGCACGAGCTGGCGGCCGACGGGCGTCATCAGCGCGGCGGAAGCGCCCTGGAAGAGCCGCGCCGCGGTGAACTCGGCAAGCGAACCGGAAAAGCCGCAGGCGATGGAGGAAAGCGTGAAGAGCATGATGGCCGTCAGGAAGACCGCGCGGGCGCCGAACCGGTCGGCCAGCCAGCCGGCCGGCGGAATGAACACGGCCATGGCGAGCAGATAGGCCGTGAAGCCGATGTTCAGCGCCACGACATCCGTCGAGAAGGCCTGCGCCATCGCCGGCAGCGAGGTGGCGATGATCGTGCTGTCCAGCATCTGCATGAAGAAGGCCACGGCAACGACGGCCGGCACGATGCGGGTGCGGTGAAGCGGGATGGGGGCAGAGGAAATGGAAGACATCGCGATCGCAAAACGGACGACGGCGTTCGAACGCCGCCGTCCGGTCTTATAGAGCAAATCCGGAGAAATCGGAAAGGCCGAACATCAGTTGCTGGCGCTCACCCGCTTGACGGCCGCATCGTAGAAGGAGCGGTCGATCCAGGTGTCGTAGTTCACCTTGCCCTTCAGCAGGCCGGCATCGGCCATGAAGGCCTCCTCGCCCTGGAGCGCACGCACCGCCTCGTCGGTCACCTGCGGATCCTGGAAGAACTTGCCCTCCGGATAGGTCGCGCGCACCGCATTGTCGCTGTTGCCGGTCTCCTTGACGAAGATCGCGATCGTCTCCTCCGGGTTCGCATCGGCCCAGCGCGCCGCCGCGATATCGACGGCCAGAAGGCGCGTCACGATGTCGGGATATTTGCGGGCGAAATCGCCGTTGACGCTGAGGAGATGCGGCACGGCCCATTCCGGCTTGCCGGAAACGCCGGCATCGAAGATCACCCGCGCCGCGCCCTGCTCGACCAGCTTCTGCACGGGGCCGGTGCTTTCCACCACCGCGTCGATATCGCCGCGCGACAGGGCCGGGCCGGAGCTTTCGATGCCGAGGTTGAGGCTCTCGACATCGGTGATCGAAAGGCCCGCCGCCTTCAGCGCCTTGGCGAAGGTCGAGTGGCGCACCGTGCCGGCGAGATAGGCGACCTTCTTGCCCTTGAGATCCTCGATCTTCTGGATCGGCGAATCCGGCTTCACGACGATCTGCGTCTCGTTGGAGCGGTTCCAGCTCGACAGGCCGATGAGCTTCACATCGGCGCCGGTGGCCGCAAGGCGCAGCGACGGGTTGTTGCCGATATAGGTGAAGTCGATGGCGCCGGAGCCGAGGGCGACCGTCGCCGCCGAGCCGCCGTCGAAGGTGGTCAGCTCGATCTTGATACCGTCCTTGGCGAACTCGTCCTCCAGCAGCTTCCTGTTGCGGTAGAGGATGAATTTCAGGTGGCCCGGCGCCGTGGAGCCGATGCGGATGACGTCCGGCTTCGCCTCATCGGCGAGCGCCGGCGCAAGGCCCGAAACGGGCAGGATCGAAAGCGCGAGCGCCAGCTTCAGGAGTGTCCGGCGGAGCGGACGGGTCGGGAGCGATGTCATGAGTGGATCCTTTCGAGATCAACGATCGGTTGAAAAGGCAATGGATGGGGTAATGGTCAGTTCGGGCCGCTTTCGCCGCTGCCGCGCCAGTGCGTCGCGCGCCGTTCGCCGGCCACGAGCAGGTAGTTGAGCAGGAGGCCGATGATCGTCAGCGTCAGGATGCCGGCATACATGCGGTCGGTTTCCAGCATCAGCGACGCGTTCTGGATGAGGTAGCCGATGCCGGACTGGGCGGCGAGCATCTCGGCGGCGATCACCGAGAACAGCGAGGTCTTCACCCCGAGCCGGGCGCCGGCGACGATCGAGGGGATGGCGGAGGGGAAGATCACCTTCTTGAAGAGATCCCAGTCCGAGGTGCCCATGGAGCGCGCCGCCTTGACGAGCAGCGGATCGACGGACTTCACCCCGACGATCGTGTTGATCAGCAGGAAGAACACCGCAGCATAGAAGGTAATGGCGATCTTCGAGGCCTCGCCGATGCCGAGGACGAGGATGAAGACCGGCAGCAGCGCGAATTGCGAGGTGTTGCGCAGCGTCTGGACGAGGAAGTCGGAGGCCTTCTCGAACAGCGAGTAGCGCCCCATCAGGAAGCCGAGCGGCACGGCGGTGACGAGGGCAAGCAGGAAGCCGATTGCAGCGCGCTGCAGGCTGATACCGATATGGTCGGCAAGCTGGCCGGAGACGATCATCTCCCAGAGCACCGTGAGCACCTGGCTCAGCGGGGGGAAGAACAGCGCGTTGATCCAGCCGGCGCGCGGCGCGATCTCCCAGAGGAGCGCGAAGGCGACGAGCGCCGGCAGGCCGAGCGTGACGGTCGACAGGGTCTCGCCGAAGACGCCTAGCGCCCTGGACGACGCGCGCTTTCGGCGCAATGAGAAGGTGTTGCGGAGCGGCAGGTTGCGGTCGGCGATGAGGCTCATCTCATCCTCCCTCAATTGGCGTAGGTGGAAGCAAGGGTCCAGTCGTGCTGGGCCTTGCCGACTTCGTCGCGCAGGCTTTCCCAGACGCGGCCGCGATAGGCGTTGAAAGCCTCGCTGTTGCGGATTTCGAGATCGCGCGGGCGCGGCAGGTCGATGTCGACGATCTCCTTCACGCTCGCCGGCCGGGCCGTCATCACCACGACGCGGTCGGCAAGGTAGATCGCCTCGTCGATGGAATGGGTGACGAAGACCACCGTCGTCTTGATCTGCTCCCAGATGCGCAGCAGCTCGCTTTGCAGGATGTCGCGCGTCTGCGCGTCGAGCGCGGCGAAGGGCTCGTCCATCAGCAGGACCTGCGGATCCGTGGAGAGCGCCCGGGCGATCGCCACGCGCTGCTGCATGCCGCCGGAAAGCTGCGAGGGGAAGCGGTCCTCGAAGCCCTTCAGGCCGAAGAGGTGCAGGAAATCCTTCGCCCGCTCGCGCCGCTCGGCCGCGGGAACGCCGCGCACCTCCAGCGCATATTCGACATTCTGCAGGGCGGTGCGCCAGGGGAAGAGCGCATACTGCTGGAAGACATAGGCCGTGCGGGGGTGGGGCTTCACGACCTCGATGCCGTCGATGCGGGCGACGCCCGAGGTCGCCTCCGTCAGCCCGGCGATCACGTCGAGCAGCACCGACTTGCCGCTGCCGGACGGGCCGACCAGCGTGATGAACTCGCCGCTGTCGATGGTGAGGTCGACACCGTCCAGAACCGCGATACGGCTCGACGTGACGCCGTCGACGGTCACGGTCTGGCCGGGCTTCAGGTTGAAAGACTTGCGCACGGCGCTGACGGCGATGCGTTCCATGGATATCTCCTTTTCAGACCTGCGCCACGCGGATGTGGCGGGTCGGGTCGTTCCTCGTTCCCCCGGCGCGGCCGCGGTTCCAGCCGAGCGCGCGGGCATAGGCGCCGAAGAGGTCGCGTTCGAGGACCTCGGGCTCGGTGATGCCGGTCGGGCCGTCGGCCTTTTCGGCGACATAGAGCGCATCGGTCGGGCAATAGATCTCGCAGAGGAAGCAGGTCTGGCAGTCATCCTGCCGGGCGATGACGGGAAGTCCCGTCTCGTCCCGGTCGAAGACGAAGGCCGGGCAGATGCGCTCGCAGATGTCGCAGCGGATGCAGCGGTCGGCGGAAACGACTTCGATCATTCGTCAGCCCTCCTGCACCGTTTCGAGGGCAAGGCTCTCGCGCACCGCGGTCACCCGGTCGAGGCCGGAGACGATGATGCGGCTTGCCTGCGCCTCGCTTTCGCCCGGGAAGTCGCGCCGCCGGTGCACGCCGCGGCTCTCGGTGCGCAGCGTGGCTGCGGCGACCGTCCAGCGGGCGCTGGCCGTCACGGCGGCGACCTCGCGGGCCTGCAGGCGCTCGATGCCCGTGGCAGGCGGCGCCCGGTTCAGCCGAGACCACAGGGCCTCCAGCGTCCTGCCGCTCGCTTCGAGCGTCGCGGCGGTGCGCCAATAGCTTTTGTCGAGCGGCGCAATCTCATCGCGCGCCGTGCGGGCGGCGGCGGCAAGGTCGACGGCCTCTCCGTCCGTGCCGCGAAGGCCGGTCGTTCCGAGCGGGCGCAGGCGGCGTCCGTCCCCTCCCTGCCGGCGGCGGGCCTGCCCGGCCGCGCCATGGCCGGCCCACCAGCCGCTGGCGATCGCCCAGGAGGCGTTGATCGCGCCGCCGCCGGAAATGCCGCCGGTCACGTTCTCGCGGCTCGCCGCGTCACCGGCGGCATAGAGGCCGGCAATGCCGGTGCCGCAATCGGAGGAGACGATGCGGATGCCGCCGGTGCCGCGCACCGTGCCCTCATATTTGAGATCGACACGGAAGAGGTCCTCGAAGGGATCGATGCCCATGCGCTCATAGGGCTGAAAGCAGTTCGGCTGGCCGCGCCGAAGCCAGTCGCGCATGGCGGGTTCGGCAAGGTCGAGACGGGCATAGACCGGGCCGGACAGAAGCGCTTGCGCCACCTGCCGCTCGCCGCCGCCGATGCCGTTCGTCACCGGCTCGCCGCGCGCGTCGTGCAGCACCGCGCCATCCGCGCCATAGAAAGTGGCCCAGCGGAAGGGCAGACCCTTGTTCAGCGACGAGCCGTGCGGGGCGAGCGTATATTTGCCGGTGAACTCCATGCCGGACAGCGATGCCCCGGCCTCGGCGGCGAAGAGATAGCCGTCACCCGTCAGCCCCGTGCCGCCGAGGATGCGCTCGAAAAAGGCGCAGCCGCCCGTGGCCAGCACCACGGCGCCCGCCAGCACCTGGAAACTCGCCCCGGTGCGGCGCGCAAGCCCCGCGGCGCCGGCGACGTGATTGTCGTCGCCGAGCAGTTCGAGCACCGGATGATGATCGAGGATCGTCACACCGGCCTTCTGCACGCGCTGGCGCAGGAAGCGCATGTAATCCGGCCCGCGCAGATTGGCGATATAAAGGCTGCCGTCCTCCTCGCTGGGGAAGGGATAGCCCCATTCCACCAGCTTCTGGAGGTTCTCGTAGGCCTGGTCGGCGGCGCGCAGCATCCAGCGACGGTCGGCAAGGCCGGCCGTGCGCCTGAAGCGCTGCTCGACGGAGGCCGCCCGCCCCTCGCCCGGCGGCACGCACCAGGTCCCGGTATTGGACGGCGCCGTGGCGCCGCTCGTGCCGTGATAGCCCTTGTCGGCCAGGACGACGCGGGCGCCGGCCTCGGCGGCCGACAGCGCCGCCCAGCCGGCGGCGGGCCCGCCGCCGACGACGAGCACGTCCGTTTCGATGAGGCGCCCCTCTTCAGCGGGCTGTTCCTTGCGACGCGATGCCATGATGCTCCGGTTTCGTGCGAGGGATGCGGGGTCGCCGGTTCAGGCGGCGGTGGAGAACCAGGAGGGCTCGTAGCCGGCCGTCCACTTGATGTTGCAGCCGATGGAGGGAACCTGGGTCGCGGCGGCGGGGCCGCCCTTCAGCACCGCTTCCACCGCCGCCCGCAGGTCCGCGCCGGTCACGTCCTTGCCGTTGCCCGGGCGGGCGTCGTCGAACTGGCCGTGATAGGCGAGCCTGCGTTCGCCGTCGTAGAGGAAGAAATCCGGCGTGCAGGCCGCGCCATAGGCCTTGGCGACGCCCTGCGTTTCGTCCTTCAGGTAGGGGAAATCGTATCCGTAGGTCTTCGCCTCGATGCCGAGCCGTTCGAGCGTTTCTTCCGGATGCGCCTCCGCGTCGTTGCTGTTGATGGCGACGACGGCGAGCCCCCGCCCGGTATGGTCGCGGGCGAACTGCGCCAGCGCCTCGCGGATCAGCACCACGAAGGGGCAGCGGTTCGAGATGAAGGCGACGAGCAAAGCCGGACTGTCCGCGAAATCCTTGAGGCTGAACGCGGTGCCCGCCGCATCGGGCAGGACGAAGTCGGGAGCGCGGGTTCCGAGCGTGATGGGATTGGATTCGGTCTTGGGCATGATATCCTCCTGGCAAGCCAACGGGATTATTAAAAGATATAATCCATAGATTTTATAGGCAATTGATTGCCATAAATCCCCGCCCGCGGAGATATTGTTCGCGCCCATTCCCCCGGAGAGGGGAATTTTTTCGCGCACCGTCGAGCGGCCTCTGCGGCAGAGATCCCCTTTCCCCGCCTCGAAAACGGGCGGTGCCTCAAAGTCCGTCGGGCATCGCCCATTTTTTGTGCAGACTGCCCCTTCCTTCGGCGACATCGCCGCTTTGTTTGCGGGCAATCGCCGGCCGGGCGATGATTTTCGGCAAATATCGCCGCTCTCTTCGATCTGGCACGCTTGATGCTTCTTGATGGCTATCCGGCTACCGGTTGCCGCAAACATCCGGCAGCCTTGCCAAACCAGCGTCAGTGAGAGAACGAAATGACCAAGTACAAGCTCGAATACATCTGGCTCGACGGCTACAAGCCGACCCCGAACCTGCGCGGCAAGACCCTCGTCAAGGAATTCGACGCGTTCCCGACGCTGGAACAGCTTCCGCTCTGGGGCTTCGACGGCTCCTCCACGCTGCAGGCCGAAGGTTCGAGCTCCGATTGCGTGCTGAAGCCGGTCGCCGTCTATCCCGACCCCGAGCGCAAGAACGGCGCGCTCGTCATGTGCGAAGTCATGATGCCCGACGCCAAGACGCCGCATCCGTCCAACACCCGCGCCTCGATCCTCGACGACGACGGCGCCTGGTTCGGCTTCGAGCAGGAATATTTCTTCTACCAGAACGGCCGGCCGCTCGGCTTCCCGGAGACCGGCTACCCGGCGCCGCAGGGCCCGTACTATTGCGGCGTCGGCTACAGCAATGTCGGCGCGGTCGCCCGCAAGATCGTCGAGGAACATCTCGACATCTGCCTTGCCGCCGGCATCAACCATGAAGGCATCAACGCCGAAGTCGCCAAGGGCCAGTGGGAATTCCAGGTCTTCGGCAAGGGCTCGCGCAAGGCCGCCGACGAGATCTGGCTCGCCCGCTACCTCCTGCAGCGCCTGACGGAAAAGTACGGCATCGACGTCGAATATCACTGCAAGCCGCTGGGCGACACCGACTGGAACGGCTCGGGCATGCATGCCAACTTCTCGACCGCCTATATGCGCGAAGTCGGCGGCAGGGACTATTTCGAAGCCCTGATGGAAGCCTTCGCCGAAGCGCGCGCCGACCACATCGCCGTCTACGGCCCGGACAACCACATGCGCCTGACCGGCAAGCATGAAACGGCCTCGATCCACCAGTTCAGCCATGGCGTGGCCGACCGCGGCGCCTCGATCCGCGTGCCGCATTCCTTCGTCAACAACGGCTATCGCGGCTACCTGGAAGACCGCCGCCCGAACTCGCAGGGCGACCCCTACCAGATCGCCTCGCAGATCCTGAAGACGATCTCCACGGTCCCGACCGACGTCGAGAACCGCGAAGCCGCCTGAGCGACGCTCCAGGACGACAGAGACAACGCCCCGTTTTCACGGGGCGTTTTCGTTCGTGCCTGCGGCCGACGCATCCTTGACTGCGCACTATATTGCCCATACGATCCTTGCCGTCTGTCGCCGCCGCTCGCCCGCCCGCGAGACGCCAAAGGAGTTGTCTTATGAAGATTCGTGATTTCGGCGTTGAAATCTGGATGAACCGCTACGAGAACCATTGCGAGTGGAATATCGCCGAAACCTGCGTCGAATCCCTCACCGTCGCCGAACTCCTGGAAATGGCGGGCAAGACCGACACGATCCTCTCCGAGCTCCTGCCGATGAAGCTGACCTATGGCGCGATCGAGGGCAGCGAACGCCTGCGCAGGCTCGTCGCCGGTCTCTACGAGAAGCAGGCGATGGAGAACGTCGTCATCACGCACGGCGCGATCGGCGCGAACGCGCTGGTGCACGGCACGCTGGTCGAGCGGGGCGACCGCGTCGTCTCGGTTCTGCCCACCTACCAGCAGCACTATTCCATCCCGGAAAGCATCGGCGCCGACGTCCGGATCCTCAGGCTGACGGAAGCGACCGGCTTCCTGCCCGACCTTGAGGAGTTGAAGCGGCTGGCGACACCCGGCACGAAGCTCATCGCCATCAACAATCCCAACAACCCGACCGGCGCGCTGATGGACCGCGCCTATCTCGAGAAGGTGGTCGAGATCGCCCGGGCCGCCGGCGCCTGGATCCTCTGCGACGAGGTCTATCGCGGCACGGACCAGGAGGGCGACGGCATGACCGCCTCGATCGCCGACCTCTACGAAAAGGGCATCAGCACGGCCAGCATGTCGAAGACCTTCGCGCTTGCCGGCCTTCGCCTCGGCTGGATCGCCGGGCCCGTGGACCTGCTGCACGCCGTCTCGATCCACCGCGACTACAACACGATCAGCGTCGGCATGCTGGACGACCATTTCGCCGCCATCGCGCTGGAGAACCGCGACAAGATCCTCGCCCGCAGCCGCGCCATCACCCGGACGAACCTCGCAAAGCTCTCCGCCTGGGTCGACGGCGAGCCGCTGGTCTCGTGGATCAAGCCGAAATCCGGCACCACCGCCCTCCTGAAATACCACCTGCCCCTCTCCTCGGTGGAGTTCTGCGAAAGGCTTTTGGCGCGCACCGGCGTGATGCTGACGCCCGGCAGCGCCATGGACATGGAGGGCTATGTACGGATCGGCTTCACCAACAACGGCACCGTGCTGGAGGAAGGGCTCGCGCGCATCTCGACCTTCCTTAGGGAGCAGCAGGCGGCGGCCGCCTGACGGCTTCAGGAGGCTGACGCCGCGGTCCGGTCCCTGCCCGCCACGGCGATCGTCGCCAGCGCCGAGCGGATGGCCGAGGGGGACGACGCCTTGGCAAGGGCGCAGGTGGCCGTGCCGAGCGAGCCGACGCGGATCGACTGGCCGCCGCGGGCATTGGCCAGCGCGAACATGGTTTCATCTGTCAGGTCGTCGCCGATCGTAATCGGCAGGCGGCCCTGAAAGGCGGGCTCTTCCAGATAGGAGGCGACGGCTTCTCCCTTGTCGGCGCGCGAGGGGCGGATCTCGAAGACCATCTTGCCGGGCTGCAACGTCCAGGCGGGGCCGGCTTCCTCGGCAAGGTCCCGCATGATCTTTTCCAGCGCCCGGTCATAGGCCGGCGCCAGCCGGTAATGCGCCGCGACGGCCGCTCCCTTGTCCTCGATCAGCACCCCTTCCATCCAGGCCGTCCGGTCCACGAGGCGCTGCTTCAGCGCGGCGAAGGCCGGGCTCGCCGAAACGGTTGCGACCGCTCCGTCCGCCCCCCGGAATTCCGCGCCGTGCAGGCCGGCGATGGGAAAGCGGAAGGGCGCGAACAATCCGTCGGCGAAGGGAAGGCTTCGCCCGGTAACCAGCGCCAGCGCGCCGCCGAGGCGGGCCGAGACCGCGTCTAGGTCCGCGGGAAGCGACAAGGGGACCTGGATCGCATCCGGCGTCGCCGCAAGATCGATCAAAGTTCCATCGATATCGAGGAAGAGCGCCCAGCGCTCCGGCTCGTCGACGAGGCGCCGGACGAGATGACGGGTCGCGGCGTCCGACGGCTGCAATTTCTGCGGTTCGTTCATCGGCAAGCAAGTAGATCGCAATCGCCGGGCGGCAAGGGGAGATGTCGAAGTCCTGCCGGAACAAGTTTTTCCCCGGCGCATTTCGCCTCGCACCGGGCAAAGGAGCCGACATGGACCCCGACATGGACAAAGAGGCCAGAACCGAAGAGAACGGCGCCCCCGTCGCCCACGGCGCCGACGGCCTGCCGACCGTCGACGTGACCAGCTACAATCTCGAACTGCGCGACAAGGACGGCTTCATCGGCGACAGGGCCAACAAATCCGCCTTCCGCGATGCCATCGAGGCCTGGCGGAAGCGGGTTCGCACGGGCGGCCCCGATCCCCTCGGCGACGTGCCAACCGACGATCTTTCCAAGAAGGAGGTCGACGCCCTCATCAAGGAGGACGAGACGGAGGCCGCCTCCCTGGTGCTGGCGGCGATCGATGACTTCGCGACGGACCTTGCGGACATCCTTGCGCGCTATCTCAAGGAGGAGGCATGGAAAGGCACCGAGCGGATCGTGGTCGGCGGCGGGTTCAAGGACAGCCGGGCCGGCCTCATGGCGATCGCCCGCGCCCAGATCCGCCTCAGGGCCGACGGCCTGAAGGTGGAGATCGTGCCGATCGCCCATCATCCCGACGAGGCCGGCCTGCTCGGCGCCGTCCACCTCATTCCCGCCTGGATGCTGAAGGGCCACGACGCCATCCTCGCCGTCGATATCGGCGGCACCAACATTCGCGCCGGCGTCGTCAAGCTCAACCTCGACGACAAGCCGGATTTCTCGAAGGCCAAGGTCTGGAAGTCGGACCTGTGGCGTCATGCCGACGACGAGCCCCGCCGTACCGCGACCATCGAATATCTCGTGCGGATGATCGAGGCGCTGATCGCCAAGGCGAAGAAGGCCAAGCTCGCCCTGGCGCCGGTCATCGGCATCGGCTGCCCGGGCATCATCGCCTCCGACGGATCGATCGCGCGCGGCGGCCAGAACCTGCCGGGCGGCAACTGGGAAAGCACGCATTTCAATCTGCCCGAGGCGCTGCGCAAGGCGATCCCCGAGGTCGCGGGCCAGCCGACCTTCGTCATCATGCACAACGACGCCGTCGTGCAGGGCCTTTCGGCCGTGCCGGACATGGCGGATGTGAGACGGTGGGCCGCCGTCACGATCGGGACGGGCCTCGGCAATGCCAGCTTCGCCCGCAAGGACAGGTGACCAGCATTTCCAGTAAAAGCGGAATCGCTTTTACGTCCGGACAATGCGCAAAACAAATGGCTGAAGCGTTTTCGCTTTTCGCAGAAAAGTGGAAACGCTCTACGGCGCTGGCCGCTTGATCTCGCTTGCGGCCAGCGTCCTGTCGCGGCCGCCCGCCTTGGCCGCCAGAAGCGCGGCATCGGCGCGCGCCACCAGCGTTTCGACCGAGCCGCCCGCAGGCGAGGCCGCCACGCCGATCGAGACCGACACCTTTCCGAGGACGCTGCCCGCATGGGAAAGCGCGGCGCTGCCGATCTTCTGGCGGAGCGCCTCCGCGACTTCGACCGCCTGCCGCTCGCCGAAGGCCGGCAGCAGCGCGGTGAACTCCTCGCCGCCGAAGCGGAAGGCGTCACCGACGGACGCGCAGCCATCGCGCAGCGTCTGCGCCACGAACTGCATGACGAAATCGCCCGCATCGTGGCCGAACTGGTCGTTGAAGCGCTTGAAATGGTCGATGTCGATCATCAGGCAGGCCAGCGGTTCGCCGCCCTGCGCCCGGGCGTGCCGCTGGAGCGTTTCATCCAGGAAGCGCCGGTTGAACAGCCCGGTAAGCGGATCGCGTACCGCAAGCCGGGTCAGCTTCTCGCGCAACTGGAGGTTCGCGATCGCCAGGCCGACATTCTCGGCGATCAGTTCGAGATAGAGCCGCGGCCCCGCCGCGCCTAAAACCCCTTCGCCGCGCTCCTCCAGATAGAGCAGGCCGATCATGTCCCCCTGCGCGGTCAGGGGCACGCAAAGGGCCGCCGCGCCGGGCGGCGCGACATGCTGGCAGGGGACGTCCGAACCGTCACCGTTGCTGCGATGCGCGCGGCCGCGCCTCAGCCCCCAGCATTCGGCCGCGGGAAACGCCGCCGCCGAATGCTGCGGCTCGAGCCAGGCCCCGGCCCGCGCCAGCGACGCGTCGTCGTCGCGCAGGACGTAAAGCCCGCCCGGAAGCCCGGGAAAGATCTGCGGCGCGAAGCGGACGATCACATCCGTCAGTTCCTCCTGGTTCTGGCAGGCCTGCACGCGGTGCATCATCTGCAGGATCAGGTCCTTGGTCTGCTGGTCCGCCCGCCGCTCGGCGTCGAGCCGTTCCCGCTCGATCAGGTTCGTGCGGAAGATCTCGATGGCCTCGTTCATCTCGCCGATCTCGTCGGCACGGCGCTCGGCCGGAACCTCGACGCTGTAATCCTGCCGGGCGAGCCGGCTGACGACCCCCGTCATCCGCCGCAGGGGCATCGCCACGCGCCGCCGCAGGACGAAATAGAGCACGGCGACGAACAGCGCGCCCGTCAGGGCCAGCATGAGCTTGGCGACGAGGCTCCACCCGTCGGCGCGCAGGCGGGCGGCTTCCAGTTCTGACGCCGAGCGCGTCGCCGTCAGGTCGCGGAAATGGGCGACCGTCTGGAGCAGGTCCCCCTGAAGCCGCTCGTGCTCGGGGCCGAACAGGGCCGCGCGGGCCGTTTCCTTGTCGCCACGCTGGAACGCTTCAACGGCGGCCGCTTCGATCCTGTCGAGCTCCTCGGCGTCCTTGTCGACCGCCAGCAGGGCCTGCGCCTCGGCCGTCGTCAGCGTCCGGGCGGCAAGCTTCGTCGCGGCCGCCTCCCGCCGCCGCTCGGACTGCTCTTCCGCATGAAACGCCTGCAAGTGGCGTTCCTCGCCGCGCATCACGTAGAGCCGTGCCTCGTCGCTCCTCACCTCCGCGCCGACGGCAAGTTCCTCGGCTAGGGTGTCGAGCACGAGATGCTCCTCGGCCGCCGCGCGCTCCTGAAGCGCAGCACGGGACGACAGGATGAACGACGCCCCGGACAGCGCCGTCAGGATGACGGTGATGCCGTAGGCCCAGTTGGTGATGGTGGTTATCCGCATCCTCCGACAGTGCCAGATGCGGCTTGAGCGAGGATTAAGAAAGATGGCGCGGGTGCGACGGCCGCCGTTCGCGCGTCCCCTCGCGAAAAAACAACCCGGACCCGGGCGAAGAGACGGCCGGTCTCATCCGTTGAGCAGGTAGTTCCCGCCGAATCACCCTTGAAAGCACCAATGAAGTGCTTTATATATTTAAACATGGCAACAAAGTTCGCATCCAGCCTCAGGCTCGACCTTCAACCCACACCGGACATGCGCCGCGCGCTGTCCGAGACGCTTGCGGCCTACCGGCAGGCCATGGCGATCCTGGACCGGACCCGGGGCGCCAATGTCGTGGCGCTGCACCAGGCGGCCTATGAGGAGATCCGCGTGGCGACGGGGCTTCCCGCCCGCCTCGTGACGCTCGCCCTGCGCGACCATGGCCGCCGCAAGCCCGGCGAGGAAGTGGCGGACATTCCGCTCGATTCCAAGCTCTTTGCCGTCAAGGGCCCGGACAGCGTGAGCATCGCCACGCTCGGCGGCCGCATCGTTCTGCCCTATGCCGCGAACGGCTATCGCGACGGCTGGGCGGATTTTGCCGAAGCGCGGCTCATCTTTTCCGGGCCGTCCATCTGTCTCTATGCCGGCATCCAGGCCGGCATCCATTCGAAGAAGGAGGCTTCCATGTCCAACGAAGGTATCCTCGCCCGCCTCGGGCGCGTCATCGCCGGCGTCGTCAACACCGCGGTCGATGCCGCCGAGGCATCGAACCCGGTCGCCGTGGCGCAGCAGGCCGTCCGCGAGATCGGCGCGATCGCCGAGGAGGCCCGCACCGCGCTCGGCGTCGCCATGGCCGCCGGCCACCGCCTGAAAGCCAAGGCCGACGACCTCGACGCGGAGATCCGCGACCTCGACGACAAGATCAAGATCGGGCTGGAAAGCGGCCGGGAAGACCTCGCCCGCGCCGCCACCGGCGTGCAGATCGACCTCGAGGCCCAGCGCGACGCCCTGTCCAGGGCGATCCTCGAAAATGCCGGCGAGATCGCCGAGGCCGAGGCGACGTTGCGCAGCATCGCCTCGGCCCGCGCCGATGCGGCAAAGCGGCTGGAGGACGCTCGGCGCGCCGAGCGTGCCACCCCGCCGGCCGCCACCCCCTCCCAGCGCAACGACCGGCGCCTTGCCGACGCGCTCGAAGCCGTCGAACGCGTCACCGGCGTGCCCTCCAGGCCAGCCATGGAGGGCACGGCGGAGGTCGAGGAACTGGGCCGCCTGCAACGCCAGAAGGCGATCGAGGCGCGCCTTGCCGCCTTCAAGCACGGTGAGCGCTGATGGATTCCATCGTCCACCCGGGCACCGCTCCCTTCTGGATCGCGCTCCTGACGGTGGCGGGCCTCGGCATCGTCGAACTGGTCTCGGTGCTGCTCGGCGCGTCCGCCTCCGGGCTGATCGACGACGGCCTCGACTTCAACGGGCCGGGGGACGCGGAAACGGGCCTTCTCGGCGGGTGGATGTCCTGGCTGAACGCCGGCGGCGTGCCGATCCTCGTGCTCGCCGTCATCCTGCTCTCCGCCTTCTCGGCGGCCGGCTTCGCCCTGCAGTCGGTCATCTCGCAGTTCCGCGAGCCGCTGCCGCTCTACGCCGCCGTCACCGGCGCGCTCGCGCTCGCCATTCCCGTCACCCGCTGGTCGTCGCGCGGGCTGGCGCGGATCATCCCGCGCGACGAGACGAGCGTGCAGGAACAGGCCGATTTCATCGGCCTCGTGGGAACCGTGACGCTCGGGCCGCTCGACCAGGGCCATCCCGGCACGGTGCGCATCAAGGACCGCTACGACAACATCCACACGCTGCGTGCCCGGGCCGTCTCCGGACATGTGATCGAGACGGGCGCATCCGTGCTCATCGTCGACGGCAAGGACGGCCTCTTCCAGGCCATTCCCGCCCCGAGCGCGCTCGAAGACAGCCATTATCCCAACAACGGAGGGTAAACGATCATGGACTTCCTTTCGGTAGGAATCATCGCCGGGGTCATCGTGACGGCTGTCGTCGTCATCGGCATCATCATGACCTCGCTCTACACCCGCGCCACGCGCGACAAGGCCTATGTGCGCACGGGCCTCGGCGGCAAGAAGGTCGTGCTCGACGGCGGATCGGTCATCCTGCCGATCTTCCACTCCTATTCCTGGGTGTCGCTCAGCACGCTGCGGCTCGAGGTCAAGCGCGCCGAGAATGAATCGCTCATCACCAAGGACCGCATGCGCGCCGACATCACCGCGGAATTCTACGTCCGCGTGAAGCCGGATGCGGAGAACATCGCGCTCGCCGCCCAGACGCTCGGTGACCGCACCAACGATGCGGATGCCCTCAAAGCGCTCGTCGAAGCGAAATTCGTCGACGGCCTGCGCTCGGTCGCCGCCACCATGTCGCTGCGCGACCTGCAGGAGCAGCGCGCCGAATTCGTCAAGTCGGTGCAGGCCGCCGTCGCACACGACCTGCAATCGAACGGCCTTGAGCTGGAATCGGTGTCGCTGACCCGCCTCGACCAGACGGACATCAAGCATTTCAACCCGAACAACAGCTTCGACGCCGAGGGCCTGACCGCGCTCACCAAGATCACCGAGGAGCGCAAGCGCGAACGCAACCAGATCGTCCGCGACAACGAGGTGGAGATCGCCACCAAGGACCGTGAGGCGTCGCTTCGCCGCCTGACGATCGAGCGCGAGCAGCGCGACGCCGAACTGACGCAGGAGCGCGATATCGCCAACAAGACGGCCGAAACCCGCGCGGAAGCGGCAAGAGCCGAGCAGCTTGCCCGCCTCAGCGAGGAAACCGCCCGGCTCGACACCGAAAAGGGCATCGCCGAACGCGACTCCCAGGCGCGCCAGGCGCGCGAGACCGCCCGCATCGACGCCGAGCGCGGCATTGCCGAGCGCGAGGCGGAGGCCCGCCGTGTGACGGAGACGGCCCGCATAGACGCGGCCATCGCCGTCGCCGAGAAGAGCGAGCAGGAGCAGGCCGCCCGCGCCAAGGCCGACGAGGCGAAAGCCGCCGCCATCACCGCCGAGGAACAGGTGACGACGGCGCGGGAGGTCGAGATCGCCGAACGCGCCAAGCGCATCGCGGTGCTCGACGCGCGCAAGGAAGCCGAACAGGCCGCGACCGCCATCACCGTGAAGGCCGAGGCCGAGCGCCAGGCCGCCGAAAACCTCGCCGCCGCGACGAAGATCCAGGCGCAGGCCGATGCGGAAGCCGCCAAGATCAAGGCGACCGGCGTCGTCGAACTCGGCCAGGCCGAGGCCCAGGCCGAACGCGCCCTCAACGAAGCCCGCAACGCGCTTTCGGCCAGCATCATCGAGTTCGAGCTCGCCCGCGCCCGCGTCGCCATCATCCCGGAGGCGCTGGAACAGGCCATGAAGCCCATCGAGAAGATCTCCGACATCCGCATCTTCAGCGCCGGCGGCCTTGCCGGCGCGCTGGGCGGCAACGGCAACGGCGCCGACGGGGCGGGCCATCCGGTCGGCGACCTCAGCAGCCAGCTCCTGAGCTTCACCGCGCAGAAACCCATCCTCGACGAGATCCTCGCGCAGGCCGGCTTCAAGGGCGCGGACCCGACGCAAGCCCTGCTCGCCGCCTCCCTCGGCAATGCGACGGCAAAACCGGCCGGCGACGGCCCCAAGGCCGGCAAGGCCGACTGAACCTTCGGCCGCCAGACGACCGGGAAGGCCGCCGGGTGACCCCGGCGGCCTGTTCGTTCATGTCGAGGTGGCAGAACCGGTCCCTATCGCGCCCGCCATTCCAGATACCACGCCACGAAGGCCGCGATGCCCTCCTCCAGCGGCACGCGGGGGGCAAAGCCGGTAAGATGCGCGAGGAGGTCGGTGGAGGCGAAGGTGCGGGGCACGTCGCCGGGCTGCATGGGCAGGTAGTTGCGCATGGCGGGGCGCTGAAGCGCCTTTTCGATCGTCTCGATGAAGGTCATCAGCCCGACCGGCTGGCCGCCGCCGATATTGACGGTGCGGAAGGGCGCGCCCGCCGAAAGCGTGTCGACGATGCCGGGCACCGCAACGCGGCTCTCCTCCAGCGGCACGACGTCGACGAGCCGCACGATCGCCTCGACGATATCGTCGACATAGGTGAAATCGCGGCTCATCTTCCCCTCGCCGTAGACGTCGATCGGGCGGCCGGAGAGGATGGCATCGGAGAACTTGATCGGCGCCATGTCGGGCCGGCCCCAGGGGCCGTAGACCGTGAAGAAGCGGAAGGCCGTCGTCGGCACGCGGTAGAGATGGGCGTAGGAATGCGCCATCAGCTCCATGGATTTCTTCGAGGCGGCATAGAGCGTCATCGGCTCGTCGGCCCGGTCGGCCTCGGCGAACGGGACCTTCTCGTTGGCGCCGTAGATCGAGGAGGTGGAGGCGAGCAGCAGGTGCCGCGGCTGCACGGCCTTCGCCAGTTCCAGCACGTTCCACGAGCCGACGAGATTGGACTCCACATAGGCGCCGGGATTTTCCAGGCTGTAGCGCACGCCGGCCTGCGCGGCGAGGTGGAGGATGACGTCCGGCGTCTTCAGCGCGGCGGCCGCCTCGAGCGCGGCCCGGTCCTCCAGCCGGCCGGTGACCTGGCGGAAGCCCTCATGGGGCGCAAGCAGCGCAAGGCGCGCCTCCTTCAGGCTGACGTCGTAATAGGGTGTCATGCCGTCGAAACCGGTAACCGTGTGACCGTCCGCAAGCAGCCGCCGCGCGAGGTGGAAGCCGATGAAGCCCGCGGTGCCGGTGACAAGGAAATGCGTCATTCCGCCGCCTCGCTGACCGGCGCCACCATGGCGCAGGTGCCGCGGCCGATGCCCGAATAGGCAAAGCCGTGGCGGGCCACCTCCTCCGGCTTGTAGACGTTGCGCAGGTCCACCAGGACGGGCTTGGCCATGCTCGCCTTCAGCCGCTGGAAATCGAGCGCGCGGAACTGGTTCCATTCCGTCACGATGACCAGCGCCTCGGCGCCCTCGGCGATGTCGTAGGGCGAGGCGCCGTAGGCGACGTCGGACAGCATGGCCTTCGAGGCCTCCATGCCCTCGGGATCGTAGGCGAAGACCTTCGCGCCGCCGTCCTGCAAGGCCTGGATGATGGAGATCGACGGGGCGTCTCGCATGTCGTCGGTCTCCGGCTTGAAGGTCAGGCCGAGCACGGCGATCTTCTTGCCGCGCACCTCGCCGCCGAGCGCGGCGACGACCTTGCGGGCCATGGCGCGCTTGCGCGTGTCGTTGATGGCGATGGTCGTCTCGATCAGCCGCACGGGGCTGTCATTGTCCTGCGCGGTCTTGACCAGCGCCAGCGCGTCCTTCGGGAAGCACGAGCCGCCGTAGCCGGGGCCGGCATGCAGGAATTTCGCGCCGATGCGCCCGTCGAGGCCGATGCCGCGCGAGATCTGCTGCACGTCGGCGCCGACCTTCTCGCACAGGTCCGCGATCTCGTTGATGAAGGTGATCTTCATGGCGAGGAAGGCGTTGGCGGCGTATTTGATGAGCTCGGAGGTGCGGCGGGTGGTGAAGAGCAGCGGCGACTGGTTGAGGTAGAGCGGCCGGTAGACCTCGGTCATCGCCTCGCGCGCCCGCTCGTCCTCGATGCCGACGACGATGCGGTCCGGCCGCTTGAAATCGCTGATCGCCGCGCCCTCGCGCAGGAATTCCGGGTTGGAGACGACCGCGATGTCCGCCTCGGGGCGGGCTTCGCGCATGATGCGCTCCACCTCGTCGCCGGTGCCGACCGGCACGGTCGATTTCGTCACGACGACGGTGAAGCCCCTGACGGCCCCGGCGATCTCGCGGGCGGCGGCATAGACATAGGAAAGGTCGGCATGGCCGTCGCCGCGCCGCGAGGGCGTGCCGACCGCGATGAAGACGACGTCGGCCTCGCTGACGGGGCCTGCAAGCTCAGTGGTGAAGGAGAGTCGCCCGGCCTTGACGTTCTCGGCCACCAGCGCTTCCAGGCCCGGCTCGAAGATGGGGATCTCGCCGCGCTTCAACGCCTCGATCTTCGCCTCCGCCTTGTCGATGCACACGACGGTGTGGCCGAAATCGGCAAAACAGGCGCCCGATACCAGGCCGACATAACCCGAACCGATCATCGCGATCTTCATGGTGCTTCTCTCCGGATGGGACCTTTGTTGCGGCCGTGCCGGCCGCCGTTCGTCACAGATAGGATATGGTGTCGGGCAAAGCACGGAACGGCGCCGGCTTCAAGCGGAATGCGCCGGAATGCCCCTCCCCAACCCCTCCCCACAAGGGGGAGGGGCTTACCGTGCCGCGCCCTCGGCGCGAAAATTCGAGGAAAGAACAAGCCTCCAGCTTTCTCCCCCCTTGTGGGGGAGATGGCCGGCAGGCCAGAGGGGGGTGCCTCACCACGACTTCCACGCCAAGAGCAGCCCGCCATCCTCCGCTTCCGCCGCCCGGCAGGCCGCCTCGACGTCGGCGAGCGCCGCGCCGCGCGGCAGGGTGCCGGCGACCAGGGCGGCGTCGGCGAGCGTGATCGCCCCGCCGCGCGCCACGACCGTGAAGATCAAGGGGCCGGTGGACCACCAGGCGGGCGCGCCGGGCATATCCGCGACGACCCCGGGCAATACGGCGTTGAGGCGGGCGAGCACGGGGTGGCGGGCGGGCGCGGCCAGGAAGGAATTGGCGAGCAGCAGGCTGCCGCGGCCAGTCTTGCGCGGAATGTCCTCCGCCATGGCCGTCAGCCCGGTCATCGGCAAAAGGTCGTGAAAGCCGATATCGCCGCGGGCGGGATACCAGTCGCAATCGAGATAGACGCCGCCCTCCTGCTCGACGAGCAGGTAGCGGGCGATATCCACCGCGCCGGGATAGTCCCCCCGCTCCAGCATGGCGCGGAAGGCCGCGTTCTCGTGGATGCCGGCCTCCTCCAGGTCTTTCTCCCGCCACAGGAAATAGCCGTAGCCGTGGGCTCTTGCGTGCTGCTCCCAGGCTTTCGTGGCGGGCGGCACCGCCCCCGTGCCGATCCAGACCTGGTGGATGACGGGCGGGATCGCGGTGCGGTTCGCCTCGGCGATCGCCCGCCGCTCGGCCGAGGAGAAGCGTCCATGGGCGGCGAGCACGGCCGGATCGGGCACGAGATGATACTGGTAGCCGATGCGCTCGAGGGGATCGCCCTCGGCCTTCGCCAGCTTGAGGAAGGCCGAATGCAGGCGGCGCGGCAGGCCGAGCGCGGTTTCCGGCCCGAGGGCGGCGCGCTCGGGATCGAGGGAGACCTCCTCCAGCACCTGCCAGGCGGCGCCGAAATCGCCCGCCTCGCGATATCGGGCGGCTTCTTCCAGTTGTTCGTTCAATCGTTGCCTGGCTGACATGAACCTGTCCTAGAGGAGTTCCCGCAAAGCTGCGGAAGCGGTTTTCGCATCCGGCGCCGGGGCGAGGCAAGGGCCTGCCCGTCCGCCGGTGGCATTCCTTCATCTTCGGCCCCGGCCGGAGCGACGACAACCCCCGACCCCATCCGGAGTAAGGCGTGGACAGAAAAAAATGCACGCGCTAGTGTCTTGGCGGGGAATATCAAGAAAAGGCCGCGTGGATAAGATCCGTCAGGCGGGAAAGCACATATGAATTCGAATGCGATGCGCCGGCCGAGGGACCTGCTGCGGATTGAAGACCTGCACGTTTCCTTCTCCCTGATGGGCGCGAGGATCACCGCCGTCAGGGGTGCAAGCCTCAGGGTGTTGCCCGGCAAGGTCACCGCCCTGGTGGGGGAATCCGGCTCCGGCAAATCCGTCATCAGCCAGACCGCCATGGGCCTGCAGCCGCCGACCGCCCGCGTTTCCGGCCGTATCCTCTTCGACGACCCGCTTTCCGACGAGGGCCCCATCGACATCCTGCCCCTGCCGCGCGACGGAAGGAAGATCCGCTCCATCCGCGGCGGGCGCATGGGCATGATCTTCCAGGAGCCGATGACCTCCTTTTCGCCGCTGCACACGATCGGCGACCAGATCGGCGAATCCCTCGCCATCCACAGCGGCCTTGCCGGCGCGGAAAGGCGCGAGCGCTGCGAGGACATGCTCTCGCGCGTCGGCTTTGCCGATCCGCGCAAGGTCTACGACATGTATTCCTTCGAGCTTTCGGGCGGCATGCGCCAGCGCGCGATGATCGCCATGGCGCTCGTCTGCGGCCCGGCGCTGCTCATTGCCGACGAGCCGACCACGGCGCTCGACGTGACCATCCAGGCGCAGATCCTCAAGCTCCTGCGCGACCTGCAGCAGCAGATGGACATGGCCGTGCTGCTCGTCACGCACGATCTCGGCGTCGTCGCCAATATCGCCGACGAGGTGGTGGTGATCTACCAGGGCGAGATCATGGAGGCAGGCCCCGTCGAGACGATCTTCAGGCGGCCGTCCCATCCCTATCTCAAGGGCCTGATGGCGGCGATCCCGCATTTCGGCATGAAGCGCGGCGACCGGCTGAAGCCGCTGCGCGAGATCGCGGTCGACCAGGACAGCCTGCTCTCGAAGAAATACCAGGCGCGCACCGGGCCGGACGTCATCCTGTCGGTCCGCGACCTCGGCAAGACCTTCGCGACGCGCCGCGACAACTGGGCCATGCCGGGCCGGCAGAAGGAAAAGCCGCGGCCCGCCGTCGACGGCGTCAGCTTCGACATCAGGCGTGGCGAATGCCTCGGCCTCGTCGGCGAGAGCGGCTGCGGCAAGACCACCGTCAGCAAGATCCTGATGCGCGCCATAAAGCCGGATGCGGGATCGGTGCTGTTCGACGACGGCAAGGGACCGGTCGACGTGCTGAATGCCGGCGGCGCCGAGCTGCAATCGCTGCGCACGCGCATGCAGATGGTGTTCCAGGACCCGCAATCCTCGCTCTCGCCGCGCATGACCGTCGGCGATATCCTGCGCGAACCCCTCGACATCCACGCCTATGGCGATACGGCCAAGCGGAAGATGGCGTCGAAGGCGCTGATCCGCGCCATCGGCCTCGACGAGGCCTCGCTGAAGCGCTACCCGCACAGCTTTTCCGGCGGCCAGCGCCAGCGCATCGGCATTGCCCGGGCGCTCGCCCTCGGCCCGAGCCTGATCATCTGCGACGAGCCGGTCTCCGCGCTCGACGTCTCCGTGCAGGCGCAGATCCTCAATCTCCTGAAGGACCTCCAGAAGGACCTCGGCCTCACCTATCTCTTCATCTCGCACAATCTCGCCGTGGTCGACTACATGGCCGACCGGGTCGCCGTGATGTGGGCCGGGCGCATCGTCGAGATCGCCCCGCGCGAGATCATCATGACCGCGCCGGTGCATCCCTATACGCGCGCGCTGCTCGACGCCGTGCCCTTCCCCGACCTCGAGCGCCCCCTGAACTTCGAGACGGCCGGCAGGACCAGCGCCGTCTCGCGCGAGAGCTGGGCGCGGGTCTTCCGCGACGAGGAGGGAAGCGAGGGGCTGGCGCCAGCCGATCTCGGCGGCGGCCATTTCGTGCTCGCGCGCAGGAACGCCGACATGCGGGAACTTTCCTCGTGATCACCCGCCGCGCAACCCTCGGCCTCCTGGCCACCGCCTTCGTCCCGGGCCTTGCCCGCGCCGCCGCGGAAACCGCCTATTTTGAAGAGAAGATCGCGGCCGGCGAACTGCCGCCGGTCGCAGAACGCCTGCCGAAGGTGCCGCGCGTCATCGACACCGCCGCGCTCGGCGGGGCGCCCGGCACGCAGGGCGGCAAGCTGCGCATCCTCATCGGCGGCCAGCGCGACGTGCGCCTCGTGCCGATCAACAGCTATGCGCGCCTCGTCGGCTACGACCGCGACCTGAAGCTCCAGGCGGATATCCTGGAGAGCTTCACGGTGGAGGAGCAGCGCATCTTCACCTTCCGCCTGCGCGAAGGGCACAAATGGTCGAGCGGCGATCCCTTCACGGCGGAGGATTTCCGCTATTGCTGGGAAGACGTCATTCTCAACCGCGAACTGCTGAAGGGCGGCCCGCCCACCGACCTGCTCGTCGACGGCAAGCCGCCGGCCTTCGCGGTGATCGATCCCGTCACGGTGCGCTACACCTGGGAAAAGCCGATCCCGGATTTCCTGCCGAAGCTCGCCTCGCCGACCCCGCTGGTGCTGGCGCTGCCCGCCGCCTACATGCGGCAGTTCCACAAGGCCTATCAGGACGCCGAGGTGCTGGAAAAGCACATCGCAAAGCAGCGCGTCGACGACTGGCGCGGCCTGCACATCAAGATGTCGCGCCAGACCCGGCCGGAAAACCCGGACCTTCCGACGCTGGAGGCCTGGCGACCGCGCACCGCCCCGCCGGCCGAGCAGTTCATCTTCGAGCGCAACCCGTTCTTCCACCGGGTCGACGAGAACGGGACGCAGCTGCCCTATGTCGACCGGCTGGTGCTGAACGTCTCCTCGCCGGACCTCATCTCCGCCAAGACGGCGACCGGGGAAAGCGACCTGCAGGTCGCCAATCTCGACTTCACCGACTATACGCTGCTGAAGAGCGCGGAGGCGCGCTATCCGATCGAGGTGATGCTGTGGAAGCGCACGCTCGGCTCGCGCGTCGCGCTGATCCCCAACCTCAACTGCGGCGACGAGGGCTGGCGCAAGGTGCTGCGCGACGTGCGCGTGCGCCGGGCCATGTCGCTCGCCATCGACCGCATGGAGATCAACAAGGCCGTCTTCTACGGCCTCGGCCAGGAGAGCGCCAACACGGTGCTGCCGGAAAGCCCGCTCTTCCGGCCGGAATACGCCAGCGCCTATGCGGCCCACGATCCCGACGAGGCCAACCGCCTGCTCGACGCGGCCGGCCTCGACAGGCGCGACGAGGAGGGCACGCGCCTTCTGCCGGACGGCCGCCCCGCCCAGGTCGTCGTCGAGAGCGCGGGGGAGAGCACGCTGGAGACGGACGTGCTGGAACTCGTCACCGACTATTTCCGCGCGGTCGGCCTCGGCCTCTTCGTGCGGGTCTCGCAGCGCGACATCTTCCGCAGCCGTGCCATCGGCGGCGAGGTGGTCATGTCCGTCTGGTACGGGCTCGACAACGGCGTGCCGACGCCGGAAATGTCGCCCGCCGAGCTCGCCCCGACCGCCGACGACCAGTACCAGTGGCCGGTCTGGGGCATGTATTACGCGACCGTGAAGACCAAGGGCGAGCCGCCCGACATGCCCGAGGTGCAATATCTCGTCGACAGGCTCGCCGCCTGGGAGCGGACGACGACGGAGGCCGAGCAAACGGCGATCTGGCACGAGATGCTGGCCCACCACGCCGACCAGGTCTTCACCATCGGCACCGTCAACGGCATCTCGCAGCCCATCGTGCGCGCGCGCCGGCTGCGCAACGTGCCGGAAAAGGCGCTGTGCGGCTTCAAGCCCACCAGCTTCCTCGGCGTCTACATGCCGGACACGTTCTGGTACGGGGAGGAAGAGGCGTGATGGGGTCGATGATCTTCCATGCACGGTCGTCGGCCCGCCGGATGCCCCTCATCCGCCTGCCGGCACCTTCTCCCTGCAAGCGGGGAGAAGGGATTTGCGGCACGGTCGCGGCCCATGCGGGCGCCCGGCACAACAGCACCGCATCCTCCTTCTCCCCGTTCACGGGGAGAAGGTGCCGGCAGGCGGATGAGGGGCGGCCGGGAACGAAACCCCGTCGTTGCACCCTGCCCCGCGCCCAGGAGCCCGCCCGATGATCCGCTACATCCTCTGGCGCATCGCCGTCATGGTCCCGACGCTTGCGCTGATCTCGGTGCTGGTCTTCACCATCATCGAACTGCCGCCGGGCGACTATTTCGAGAGCTACATCTCGGAGCTGCGCGCCATGGGCGAGGCGACCGACATGGCCGAGATCGAGGAGCTGCGCGAGCGCTACGGCTTCGACAAGCCGCCAGCGCTGCGCTATGTCTACTGGGTCGGCGGCATGCTGACCGGCGATTTCGGCTATTCCTTCGAATACCGCCTGCCCGTCTCCGAAGTGGTGGGCGACCGGCTCTGGCTGACGGTGCTGGTCTCCTTCGCGACGATCGTCTTCACCTGGCTCATCGCCTTCCCGATCGGCATCTATTCCGCCACCCACCAGTACAGCTGGGGCGACTACGGCCTGACGCTCGCCGGCCTCATCGGCATCGCCGTGCCCAACTTCATGCTGGCGCTGGTCGTCATGTATTTCGCCAATATCTGGTTCGGCGTCTCGATCGGCGGCCTGATGGACCGCCAGTTCCTCGGCGCGCCGATGAGCTGGGAGAAATTCCGCTCCATCCTCTCCCATGTCTGGATCCCGGTCTTCATCATCGGCACGGCGGGCACGGCGGCGATGGTGCGGCGCCTGCGCGCCAACCTGCTCGACGAGCTCAACAAGCAATATGTCGTGACCGCAAGGTCCAAGGGCCTGCATCCGATGCGCGTCCTCACCAAGTATCCCTTGCGCATGTCCCTCAACTTCTTCATCTCCGACATCGGCTCCATCCTGCCCTCGATCATCTCGGGCGCGGAGGTGACCGCCATCGTGCTGTCGCTGGAGACGACCGGCCCCATGCTGATCAAGGCCCTGCAGACGCAGGACATGTATCTGGCCGGTTCCTTCCTGATGTTCCTCGCCTTCCTCACCGTCATCGGCGTGCTGGTCTCCGATATCGCGCTCGCCATCCTCGATCCGCGCATCCGGCTCGGCGGAGGAAGCCGCAAGTGAAGACGCCCCTTCCCGAATCCGGCGCCCCGCTCGGCCATTTCGTCTCCGACAAGCCGTTCGATCCCTATGCCGCCGAGCACAAGACGGAGGAGCTGAAGACGGTCGCGCAGGCCTCGCAGTTCCAGCTGATGTGGTGGCAGTTCCGCCGCCACAGGATGGCGCTCGTCTCCGGCATCTTCCTCCTCGCCGTCTACCTGATGATCGCGATCAGCGAGTTCCTGGCGCCCTACAACCTGCACAGCCGCAACATCGACTTCATCTATTCGCCGCCGCAGACCCTGCGCTTCCTGCATGAGGGCGAGTTCGTCGGCCCCTTCGTCTACGGCCAGAAGATGACGCTCGACATGGACACGCTGAGGCGGGTCTATGCGGACGACAGGACCGACGTGCAGAAGCTGCGCTTCTTCTGCAGCGGCGACCCCTATAAATTCTGGGGTCTGTTCACGTCCGACGTCCACCTCGTCTGCCCGGCGAAGGACGGCCAGTTCTTCTTCCTCGGCACGGACCGGCTGGGGCGCGACATGCTCTCGCGCATCCTCTACGGCGCGCGCATCTCGCTCACCATCGGCGCGCTCGGCGTCGCCATGAGCTTCGTGCTCGGCATCGTCATCGGCGGGCTTGCCGGCTATCACGGCGGCGTCTTCGACCTCATCGTGCAGCGCGTCATCGAGGTCTTGCAGTCGATCCCGAGCATTCCCCTGTGGATGGCGCTCGCCGCGATCATCCCCGTCACCTGGAGCCCGATCCTCGTCTATGTCGGCATCACGATCATCCTCGGCATGCTCGACTGGACGGGACTGGCGCGCGCCGTTCGCTCGAAACTGCTTGCCTTGCGCGAGGAAGATTATGTATTGGCGGCACAGGTCATGGGCGCGGGCAGCGCCCGCATCATCCGCCGCCATCTCATACCCGGCTTCATGTCCCACCTGATCGCCAGCGCGACGCTGACCATCCCGGGCATGATCCTCGGGGAGACGGCATTGAGTTTCCTCGGGCTGGGCCTGCGCCCGCCCATCACCAGCTGGGGCATCCTGCTGACGGAAGCCCGCAGCATCAACATTATCGCTCTCTATCCGTGGCTGCTCTTTCCGGTGGTACCCGTCGTTCTGGTCATTCTGGCTTTCAACTTCCTTGGCGATGGACTGCGCGATGCGGCTGACCCCTACAAGTGAAATCGGGATTACGAATGCAGAAGATTTGCCCCTCCTCGACGGCGGGCCCGGCGGATATCGGGAGGTCTTGCCCGTGAGCCGCAGTTTCGAGCACGCCCGCATCCTCATGTACAGCCACGACACGTTCGGCCTCGGGCACCTGCGCCGCTGCCGCACGATCGCCCATGCGCTGGTGGAGGAATATCGCGGCCTCAACGTCCTCATCATCTCCGGCGCGACGATCGCCGGCGCCTTCGACTATCGCGCCCGCGTCGATTTCGTGAAGATCCCCAGCGTCATCAAGCTGCGCAACGGCGAGTACACCTCGCTGGAGCGCCATATCGACCTGGAAGACACGCTGACCATGCGCCGGTCGATCATCCGCCACACGGCCGAGACGTTCAATCCGGACATCTTCATCATCGACAAGGAGCCGATGGGCCTTTCCGGCGAGGTGGAGGAGACGCTCGCCTACCTGAAGGGCCGCGGCACAAGGCTGATCCTCGGCCTGCGCGAGGTCATGGACGCGCCGCACCTGCTCGACGCGGAGTGGAAGCGCAAGGACGTCATGCACAAGATCGCGCGGTTCTACGACGACATCTGGGTCTACGGCCCGCCGGATTTCTACGATCCGCTGGTCGGCCTCGACGTGCCGAAGGGTGTGCGCGACAAGCTGAACTTCGTCGGCTTCCTGCAGCGCAACGCCCTGCAGACCGACCGCGTGCAGCACCAGCCGTCGGGCGACTACCTCCTGGTGACGACCGGCGGCGGCGGCGACGGGGCGGAACTGGTCGAGGACGTGCTGCGCGCCTACCGGCACGATGCCGGCCTCACCCACCGCGCCCTCATCGTGCTCGGCCCCTACATGCCGCAGGGCGAGCGCACCAAGCTGACGCAGGAGGCCGCGAAAATCCCCTATGTCGAGGTGATCGAGTTCGATTCGCGCATGGAGGACCTCGTCGCCGGCGCGAAGGCCGTGGTGGCGATGGGCGGCTACAACACCTATTGCGAGATCCTCTCCTTCGACAAGCCGGCGCTCATCGTGCCGCGCGTGCAGCCGCGCGAGGAACAGCTCATCCGCGCCACCCGCGCGGCCGAACTCGGCCTCGTCGACATGCTGCTGCCGGAGGAATCGGCCGATCCCGCCCGCCTTGCCGCCGTGCTGAAGGCCCTGCCGGCGCGCCAGCCGCCCTCCAGCGGCAGTCCCGAACTGCGGCTCGAAGGCCTGCGCAACATCGCCGACATCATCGGCAACGAGCTTTCGGCGCGCGAACTCGTCCCGCCCACCGTCGCCTGAAGGAGCCAGGCCCGCCGTGTCGCTGCCCCACAAGATCGTCGTGCTGCTGAAGGGCTATCCGCGCCTTTCGGAAACCTTCATCGCCCAGGAACTGCTCGGGCTGGAGCGCGCGGGGCTCGACCTCGTGCTCGTTTCGCTGCGCCGCCCGACCGATGCCAAGCGCCACCCCGTGCATGACGAGATCCGCGCGCCGGTCGTCTACCTGCCGGAATACCTGCACGAGGAACCGCTGCGCGTGCTGCGCGGCCTTGTGAAGAGTTTTCGCGCACCGGGCTTCGGCGTCGCCTTCCGCCAGTTCCTGAGGGACCTGCCGCGCGATCTCAGCCGCAACCGGTTCCGCCGCTTCGGCCAGGCGGCGGTGCTTGCCGGCGAGTTTCCCGAGGCCGGCGGCTGGCTGCACGCCCATTTCATCCACACCCCCGCCTCCGTCGCCAACTATGCCAGCCGCATGCTCGCTTTGCCCTTCTCGGTCTCGGCCCATGCCAAGGACATCTGGACCTCGCAGGACTGGGAACTCGCCGACAAGCTTTCGACCGCCGACTGGGCCGTGACCTGCACGAAATCCGGCCACGCCCACCTGCAGACCCTCGCCGGCCCGAACCGCGACCGGGTGCACCTGAGCTATCACGGCCTCGACCTCGACCGCTTTCCGCCGGTTGAGGCCGGGGCGTTACCCCCCTCTGGCCTGCCGGCCATCTCCCCCACAGGGGGGGAGATTGGATGGAGCACTGTCTCGCCCATCTCAACCGTTGCTGATGAAGCAGAGGTTTCCCCCCCTGCCAATCTCCCCCCCTGTGGGGGAGATGGCCGGCAGGCCAGAGGGGGGTGCGCCCCAACCGCCTGCGACTGCGGCGAAGCGACCCCGCCCCGCGACGGCTCCGACCCGGAAAATCCCGTCACCGTCATCAGCGTCGGGCGCGCGGTGCCGAAGAAGGGCTACGACGTGCTGCTGAAGGCGCTCGCCCGGCTTCCGGCCGATCTTCACTGGCGCTTCGTCCATGCCGGCGACGGCGGGGAACGGGGAAAGCTGCAAAAACTCGCCGAAGAACTCGGCATCGCGCAAAAAATCGCCTGGCTCGGCGCGGTCGACCAGAAGGACGTGCTCGCCGCCTATCGCCGTTCCGATATCTTCGCGCTTGCCTGCCGCATCACGCCGGACGGCGACCGCGACGGGCTGCCGAACGTGCTGGTGGAGGCGGCAAGCCAGCGGCTCGCCTGCGTGGCGACCGACATTTCCGGCATTCCCGAGCTTTTCGAGACCGGGGAGAACGGCCTGCTGGTGCCTTCCGAGGATGTGGAGGCGTTTTCCGGCGCGCTTGAACGGGCGATCCGCGACCCCGCCCTTCGCCACCGCCTCGGCGCGGCCGCCGAGGCGAAGGTGCGCGGCAGCTTCGACCACCACACCAGCATCGCGCAGCTGAAGGCGCTGTTCGAAGCCGGGGCCCGCCGATGAGCGGCCCGCGCGTCCTCTTCTACGTCCAGCACCTGCTCGGCATCGGCCATCTCGCCCGCGCCAGCCGCATCGTGCGCGCGCTCGCCGACGACGGCTTTGCCGTCACGCTTCTCACCGGCGGCATGCCGGTCGACGGCTTTCCCGGCCCCGGCATCGACCATGTCGCCCTGCCGGCCATCGCGGTCGGCGACGGCGGCTTCACCGCGCTGGTCGACGCGAACGGCACGGTCATCGACGAGGCCTTCAAGGCGGCGCGGCGCGACCTGCTGCTCGAAGCCTACCGTGCCGTGCGGCCCGACATCGTCATCGTCGAGGCCTTCCCCTTCGGCCGCCGCCAGGTGCGCTTCGAGCTGCTGCCGCTGATCGAAGCCATCGAGGCGAGCACGCCGCGCCCGCTCCTCCTGACCTCGCTGCGCGACATCCTGCAGGAGCGCGCCAAGCCGGGCCGCGACGAGGAGACGATCGACCTCGTGCGCCGTCATTTCGACCGGGTGCTGGTGCACGGCGACCCCGCCTTCGTGCGCCTGGAGGACACCTTCCCGCTGGCGGACTCCATTGCCGAACGCGTGGTCTATACCGGCCTCGTCGGCGGCCCGGCGGCGAAACCCGCCGCGGAACGCTACGACATCGTCGTTTCCGCCGGCGGCGGGGCGGTCGGCGCCGGCCTCGTGGAGACCGCGCTCCAGGCCGCGCAGGACCTCGACGGCGCCTATCGCTGGCTGGTCATCGCCGGCCCGAACATGCCGCAGGCCGATTTCGAGCGGCTTGCCGGCACCTGCCCGGCCAATGTCGCGCTGGTGCGCTTCCGCACCGATTTCCGCAATCTCCTCGCGGCCGCGCGGCTCTCCGTCTCGCAGGCCGGCTACAACACGGTCTGCGACGTCTTGCAGGCCGGCTGCGGCGCGGTGCTGGTGCCCTTCGCCTCGGGCGGCGAGAGCGAGCAGACCGCGCGCGCCGAACGGCTGGAGCGGCTCGGCCGGGCGGTGGTGCTGCGGGAGGATGCGCTTTCCAGGAAGACGATGGCAGACGCGATATTCCGTGCGCTTTCCGCGCAAACGGAGAAAAATGTGCCTGTTTTGCAACTGGATGGCGCCAATCGCACCGCGAAAATCCTGAGGGACCTACTAAAACAGCGCGCGACTACCTAGCTCTTGCGGTATTGCCGCTGTCTTATAATCTTCATACGCGACAGCGGCCGTTCACGCACAGAAGCTCTTCATGGAAAAAAGCCTCGCCCGGTACATTTGGGTCCACACCCGGCCGCAGCAGCTCTCGATCCTGCTGATCGTCGCGCTGTCGATGATTCCCTATTATCTCGCCTTCGACCTGCCCAAGCAGATCGTCAACGGCCCGATCCAGGGAACGGGGTTCGAGGAGCCGGGCAACACCCAGCTCTTCATGCCGATCGCCTTCGACCTGCCGTTCTTCGGCCATGTCGAACTGTTCGCCGGCCTGCCGCTGGAGCGCATGCCCTCGCTGCTCGCCCTCAGCCTGACGTTCCTCGTGCTCGTCATCATCAACGGGCTGTTCAAGTATTTCATCAACACCTACAAGGGGCGTCTCGGCGAGCGGCTGCTGCGGCGCATCCGCTACGAGCTGGTCGACCGCATCCTCCGCTTCCCGCCGCGCTACTTCAAGCACATCAAGGCCGGCGAAGTCTCCTCCATGGTGAAGGACGAGGTGGAACCGCTCGGCGGCTTCACGGCCGATGCCTTCGTGCAGCCGGCGCTGCTCGGCGGCCAGGCGCTGACGGCGCTGATCTTCATCTTCATCCAGCATTTCTGGCTCGGCTTCATCGCCTTCGCCATGGCGATGATCCAGGTCGGCGTGATCCCGCGCATGCGCCGCCGGCTGATCGAGCTCGGCCGCGAGCGCCAGCTCACCGCCCGCCAACTCGCCGGCCGCGTGGCGGAGATCGTCGACGGCATCGACACGATCCATGCCTACGACACGTCCAACTACGAGCGCGCCGACATCGCCGACCGGCTCGGCCGCATCTTCAGGATCCGCTACGACATCTACCAGTGGAAGTTCCTGGTCAAGTTCCTCAACAACTTCCTCGCCCAGCTGACGCCCTTCCTGTTCTACTGCATCGGCGGCTACCTGACGATCGTCGGCAAGCTCGACGTCGGCCAGCTCGTCGCCGTCATCAACGCCTACAAGGAACTGCCGGGACCGCTGAAGGAGCTGATCGACTGGGAGCTGGTGCGCCAGGACGTGCAGGTGAAATACGAGCAGGTCGTCGAGCAGTTCGAGGCCGACGAGATGATCGACCCGGCGATCCAGGCGATCGACGCGCAGAACCAGGCGGTGATGAACCATCCGCTCAGCACCACCAACCTGCTCATCGACGACGATATCGGCGGGCGGGTCCTCGAGCATGTCTCCGTCAAGATCGCGCCCGGCGAGACCGTCGCGATCATCGGCGCGGCGGCGAGCGGCGGCGACCGCCTCGCCGAGGCGCTGGCCCGCGTCACCTGGCCGGCCGGCGGCAAGGTGACGGCCGGCGACGACGACCTCTTCGCCCTGCCGGAGGCCGTGACCGGCCGGCGCATCTCCTATGTCTCGCCGGATGCCTATTTCTTCCACGGCAGCCTGAAGGACAACCTGCTCTACGGCCTCAAGCACGCGCCGATCGAGCCGGCCACCTACAAGGGCCAGGACGCCGACCAGCGAAAATGGGACGTGCTGGAGGCGCGCCGCTCGGGCAATCCGGACTTCGACCTCAACGGCAACTGGATCGACCTCGCCACGCTCAACGCCAACGGCACGGACGGGCTGTTCGGCGCGATGATGGCCGTTCTGGACGTGGTGGAACTGTCCGACGACGTGCTGCAGCTCGCGCTGCATTCCTCGATCGCGGCCAACAACAATGCCGATTTCGCCGCGCAGATCGTCGAGATGCGCCACGACCTGCGCGAGGAGCTGGACCGCCGCGACCTCAACAGCCTCATCGTGCCGTTCCGCGACAACGAGTACAACACCGAAGCGCCGGTGGCAGAAAACCTGTTCTTCGGCATGATGACAGACCCGAAGGCCTCGACCAAGGCCATCGTCAAGACGCCCTATTTCCGCAACATCATGCGCGAGAGCGGCCTTGGCGAGGCGCTGTTCGAAATGGGCAAGGGCATCGCCGAAAGCACGGTGGAACTCTTCAAGGACCTGCCGCCAGACCACCCGTTCTTCGAGCAGCTGACCTTCATGCGGGCGGACGAGATCCCGACCTACCAGCACCTCTTGCAGAAGCTGCGGCACAATGCCGCACCCAGCGAGGAGGACCGCATCGCGCTCATCAAGCTCAGCTTCTTCTATGTCGAGCCGCGGCACCGCTTCGGCGTGCTCGACGAGAAGCTGATGCGCAAGATCGTCGAGGTGCGCCACCAGTTCCACGCGAACCTGCCGACGGAACTGCAGGCCCACATTGAACGTTACAACCCGAATGCCTATCTGACATCGGGAACGCTGGTGGACAATATCGTGTTCGGCAAGCTCAACCATCGCTTCAGCGACGCGATTTCCAAGCTCAGGGAGATCGGCGGGGAGCTTCTGACCAAGCGGCCGGAACTCTACCGCGCGTTGATGGCGCTGGGGCTGGAATCGAATATCGGCACCGGCGGCCGGCGGTTGAACAGCCTGCAGCGCCTGAAGCTGGGCCTTGCCCGCGCGCTCATCCGCCGTTCGGACTACTACATATTCAATCGCGCGTTCTCGGGCGTCGACCACCACCTCCAGGAGCACATCGTGGAGGCGGCCCTTGCGTTCCTCGCCAAGAGCGGTGATAATCCTGCGGTTGTCTGGGTTTTGTCAAACACCCCGCTTGCAAAACACTTTAAAAGGGTGCTTGCTTTTGATGGCGGAAGTTTGGTGGAAGACGGAACCTACGAGACGATCGTCGAAAGTGGTACGGTATACAAGCAACTGATAGCATGACTGGAATGAAGTGATCAGATAACCGGAATTCGAGGCGGTTGACTGTTATGATCTTGAACGACGAAGTGCAGATGTTACGACGGGTCCCGCTGTTCTCGGGCATCGATGCAGGCAAGCTGAAACTGCTCGCCTTCGCCTCGGACCGGGTCAGCTACCGCGAAGGCCAGGAGCTCTTCCATCAGGGCGACGAAGGCGATGCCGCCTATGTCGTGCTCTCGGGCGTCGTCGACGTCTACAAGGAAGGCCCCGCAGGAAACGAGAAGATCGCATCGACCGGCAGCTGCTCGGTCGTCGGCGAGATCGCCATCCTCTGCGGCACGACCCGCAATGCCACCGTCAAGGCCTCCACGGTCGTGGAAGCGCTGCGCATCCGCAAGGATTGCTTCCTCAAGGTCCTCTCCTCCTGCCCCCGCAGCATGGCCGAAACCATGCGCGTGATGGGCGAGCGGCTCGCTACCGCGCACTGAGGACCCGTCCGTCGGCCTTGCCCGCCGGCATTTTCCCGAACGTCCCTTCCGGGCCGACCGGTTTAGGCTTGCGTGCGTCCACGCAGGCCGTCCTGCTTCCTTCACCGAAAGCCTTTTGCTGCGTTCCGTTGCCGGATTGCCTGATCCAGTTCCGCGAAGCACCGCGCACCATGCGGTGCCGGCTGGATTTGCCAAGCAATTGCGGCGGAAACAAGGGACGGACGCCCCTCGCCCCGCTCGCGCACCCCTCATATTTCCGTGATCGCCTGCCCCTGTCGCGCCGCCCGGTCGAGGCTGCGGCCGAGGACGGCGAGGAAGATCGCCAGGAACCGTCGGGGACCGTCTTCGCCCCCCGGCGCCGGATCGCCGAATGCGTCGGCCAGCAGGCGATAGCGGGCGAGAACCTCCGGGGCGATGAAGGCGGGCGCCTGCGCGGGCGACTGGCGCAGGCAATACCAGTCGACGACGAGGTCGAGGAAGGGCGTTGCCTCCAGGCCGGCCGTGTCGGTGCCTGCCGGCGGGGCGCCCTCCGCCATCAGCCGCCAGAGGTCGGCGAGCGTCATGCGCTGTGCCATCCCGGCCATCTCCGCCGGCCACTCCTTCGGCAGGAAGCGCTTGACCACGAGGGCGCGCATGTGCGCGCGCAGGAAATCGCCGTAATCGCGGGCGGCGAGCGCCGGGTCGGGGGCATGGCCGGCGCGGGCCTCCTCCGCCCCATAGAGCGCCAGGAGGTCGGCATCGAGCGGCATGCTGGCAAGCGAAACGGTTTCGACGGACGGCGGCCCCTCCCCCGTCCCGACCACGACGAAGCCGGCGGGAAAGGCGACGAGCGAGGGCACGGCGATGTTGACGAGGCTGCGGCCGCCGGCATCGTGGCGCGTGCAGGCCTCGACATGCAGGTGCCCGCTGAAATGCAGCGCGATGCCGGCGGCGGCGAGCGTTTCGGCGACGAGCGGGCGGGGCGTGCGCCGTGCCACGGCCGTCTCGCCGAACAGGGCCCGCTCGCTGTCCGTCCCGTCCTCGAAGGGATCGAGCACGGGGTAGTGGGAAAAGGCGAGAAGATCCTTGCCCGCGCGCGCCGCCCGCGCCGAGACGTCGGCGATCCACGGGAGAAGATAGGGCTTCACGCGCAGAAGCGCGTTCCAGCCGGCGTTCGAACTGCCGAGGAAAGCCTTCTTGCGGGCAATGTCGCGCCGGCCGTCGCGCGGCTCGAAGACATTGGCGTCGATCATCAGGAGCCACAGCCCCTCCTCCGGCTCGACCAGGTAGGAGGCGTCCATCAGCCGCCGCACGGTGTTGCCGTCGGCGGAGCGAAGATCGTGCTCGCGCGCGGCGGGCGCATCGCTTGCGCCGAAGGGCGTTTCGAAGTGAAGGTCGCCGGGGCGGCAAAAATAGCCGAATTCGCCGAGCGCACGGATGCCCGCCGGCACGCCGTCGCAATACATCGTCTGCGTCACGACCGGCCGGCCCGGATCCTCCGCCGCCTTTTCCGCATCGCTCGTCACCAGCGTCGTGCCGCCCCCGGCATTCACATAGCGCGTGTCGCAGTGCTTGCCGAGCGGGCCGAAGACATCGTGGTTGCCCGGCGTGGCGTAGAAGCGCAGGCCGTGGCGGTCGCGATAGGCGGCGAGAAGCCGCACCAGACTCGCAACCGTGCCGCGCTGGCCGTCGTCGCTATAGTCGCCGAGCAGCACGACATGGCGGATGCCCATGGCGACGATGCGGTCGAGCGCGGCCGGGAGGGCGGCGAAGCTCTCGTTGTAGACGCGGGTCGAGCGGACCGTGTCGGCGAAGGTGCGCACCGTCAGCCGCCGCCCGTTCACCACGATGCCGGGAAAATCGTAGTCGCCTTCGATATCGTGGAAATGGGCGTCCGCGATGACGGCGACGCGGGCCATGAAATCTATGCCCGCCTGCGGTAGAGGAAATAGCGGCGGCTGTCGACGGCGGCCGGCAGCGGCAGCGGTTCCAGCACCGCATGGTCGAGCGGCAGGCCGCTGACGGCGATGCCGCCGGCGCCGAGCGCGCGGGCGACGATATCGGGCAGCCAGGTCAGCGTGATCGCGTCCTTGTCGTCATAGCCCGTGCCGATATCGGCATGGACGAGCGCGGCATTCGTGCCGGCGAAGGCCTCCGCGGTCTCGGCGATCTCGCCGAGCACCAGGTCGCCCGGCGGCGGCGTGGAGGAGGCATGCGCGCCGAGCGCCCGGTCGAAGGCGACGATGCGCCGGCCGGGGAACTTTTCCCGCAGGTGATCGAAGGTGCGGCCGTTGCCGAGGCCGATCTCGAGGATCGCGCCCTCCTGCGGTAGCGGCAGGGCCTGCGCGACATGGTCGAGCACGTCGCGCTGGGCGGACATGCGGCGGATGAAGCTTTCAAGACGGCTCATGCGGGACCTCTGGCCTTGCGGATATCGGCGGCGCCCGCTGGGAAAGCAAGACGGTTGGCATAAGCACGCCGCGCACATATACAGGGACCCCGCGTCCAGATGGGCGCGTTTGGCCGGCCTGTCAAGCCTTGCCGCCGCGCCACGACGACGAACGGAAAGGGCCTGCGGGCGAGCATGAGGATCGCATTCTACGCCCCGCTGAAATCGCCGGACCATCCCGTGCCCTCGGGCGACCGGCTGATGGCCCGCCAGCTTGTCGCCTGCCTCACGCGCGCCGGCCATACGGTCACGCTCGCCTCGGACCTGCGCGCCTTCTGCGGCGACAGCGACGACGCGGCCGCCTATGCGGCGCTCCGGGCGAAGGCGGCGGCGGAGGTCGAGCGGCTCTCGGCGCTCTGGCGCGCGGAGGGCGCGCCGGACCTCTGGTTCTGCTACCACCCCTATTACAAGGCGCCGGATCTCATCGGCCCCGCGCTCTGCAAGGCCTTCGGCATCGCCTATGCCACCGCGGAAGCCTCCTATTCGGCGCGCCGCAATCTCGGCATCTGGCGCGACATGCAGGCACAGGTGCTGGAGGCGGTGCGCGGCGCGGCCGTCAACATCGCCCTCACCGCCCGCGACGCGGCGGGCCTTGCGGCGGCGGCGCCGGAGGCGGTGCTCGCGCCGCTCAAACCCTTCATCGATGCCGCACCGTTCATCGCGCAGGCCGCCCGGCCGCAGCCGGGCCATCTCGTCACCGTGGCGATGATGCGGGCCGGCGACAAGCTGGAGAGTTTTCGCGCGCTCGCCGGGGCGCTGCGGCTGATCGAGGACCGGCCCTGGCGCCTTTCGGTGGCCGGCGACGGGCCGCTGCGGGCCGAGGTGGAGGCGCTGTTCGCCGGCTTCGGCGCGGCGCGCGTCGCCTGGCTCGGGCAGATGCCGCCCGCCGCGGTGGCCGCGCTCCTGGCCGAAGGCGCGCTCTATGTCTGGCCGGGCTGCGGCGAGGCCTACGGGCTCGCCTATCTGGAGGCGCAGGCCGCCGGCCTGCCGGTCGTCGCCTGGAAGACGGCCGGCGTTCCCGAAGTGGTCGCGGACGGCGTGACGGGCCGGCTCACCGCGCCGGGCGATCCCGCCGCCTATGCCGCGGCCGTCGCCGCGCTGCTGGACGATCCGGCGGAGCGTGGGCGCCTCGGCGAGGCCGCCCGCGCCCGCGTGCTCGCCGACCATTCGCTTGCCGCGGCGAGTGCCGCGCTGGACGCCATCGTGCGCAAAACCGTGGGAGAAACCGGATGACGCTGCCTGCCTGCGCAAGACCCCTCGTGGAGGAGATCGCCCGCCGGGCGGCGACCGGCAGGCCGCTGCGCCTGTGGCTGCGCGACGACGACGCGGTGGAGCCGACCGCCGCGCTCGACACGCTCCTGACGCTGGCGGAGCGCCATGCGGTTCCCGTGCTCCTCGCCGTCATTCCGGCCTTCACCGGCGCGGCGCTGGCGGCGCGGCTGGCGGACGCCCCGCTGGCCCGCGTTGCGGTGCACGGCTGGGCGCATGAAAACCATGCGGGAGCGGGCGAGAAGAGCCAGGAACTCGGCGCTCACCGGCCGGTCGATACGGTGCTGGCCGAACTCGGCCGGGGCTTCGAACGCCTTTCCGCGCTCCATGCCGGCCGCTTCGTGCCCATGCTGGTGCCGCCGTGGAACCGCATCGCGCCCGCCGTCGTCGACGGCCTGCCGGCGCTGGGCTTCAAGGCGCTCTCCGTCTTCGGCCCGGAAAAGCCGGCGCCGCTCGCCGTCGTCAACACCCATGTCGACATCATCGACTGGCGCGGCACGCGCGGCGCCCGGCCGGCGGAGGCGGTGATCGCCGATCTCGTGCGCGTCTCGCAGGCGCAGGATAGCCCGATCGGCCTCCTGACCCACCACCTCGTGCACGACGCGGCGGCCTGGGCGCTGATGGACCTGATCTTCGAGGCGACGGCCGGGCAGCCGGGCTGCACCTGGGAGAGCCCGGCGGCCTTCGCCGGATAGGCCGCTTGCGGCCTTCCGCCCCGGCGCGATAAGCCCTATCCTGCCGCTCGCCGCCCCCCCCCCCCGCGCGGCAAGCCCGCGCCCTCGTTGATCGGATCGGTCCCTTGTACACTCTCCTCCCGGCCATCCTGAAGAAGCGCCTCGACCTCGATTTCAGGACCTCGCCGGATTTCCGCACCCGCATCGTCGAATATCCCGGCCTGTGGATGAGCGAGCGGGAGATCGCCGCGCTGCGCGCCGATCTTTCCAGGGTGGCGGGCCGGGCGGTGCCGGGCGGCGATCCCGACTACGGCGTGTTCTCCGGGCGCGAGGACGTCTTCCAGCGCACCATCGTCACCATCGTCTACCGTGTGAGCGACGGCGCGCCGGTCGCCTTCAATGCGCTGCCGGTCCTGCCGCTCTCGCTGTCGGGAAAGCCGGTCGAGGTGCTGCATCTCGGCCTCGTGATGATCGATCCCGCCGTGCGCAGCCAGGGCCTGTCCTGGGTGCTCTACGGCCTCACCTGCTTCCTGCTCTTCCTGCGCAACCGGCTTCGCCCGCTGTGGATCTCCAATGTCACGCAGGTGCCTGCCGTCGCCGGCATGGTGGCGGAAACCTTTTCCGACGTCTTTCCCGCCCCCACCCGCGGTGCGCGGCGCTCGCTGCGCCACCAGTTGATCGCGACGGAAATCATGGCCGCCCATCGTCCCGCCTTCGGCGTCGGCGACACGGCCGGCTTCGATGCCGGCCGCTTCGTCATCACCGATGCCTATACGGGCGGCTCGGACACCCTGAAGAAGAGCTTCGAGGCCGCGCCGAAGCACCGCAAGGCCGAATACAACGCCTTCTGCGCCGCCGAACTCGACTACGACCGCGGCGACGACCTGTTGCAGATCGGCCGGCTCGATCTCGACGCCGCCCAGCGCTATCTCCTCGAAAGCGTGCCGCGCAATGCGCTCGGCCGGCTCGCCGTGGCCAGCCTCGTCATCCTCGCGCAGCGCCTGGCGCTACCCCTCCTGCACTGGGCGGACGGCCGCCGCCCCTGGGGCATCCTGAGGCCTTCCCGATGAGCTTCTCCCGCGACGTCCCGAAGCGGTCCGCCGCAGCATGATCGCGCCGACCCTCGCCGACACCTTCGTCTCGCTCGCCGCCTTTCTCGGCCTCGTCGTGCTGATCCGCGCCATCGGCACCTTCGATGCCGGAAGCCCGCTGACGCGCCGCGTCCTCTTCGGCCTGCGGGTGCTCGCCGCGCTGATGGCCGGCCGCGTCCTCGCCTGGTGGACCGACCTCTTCCTCTTCGAGGTCGTGACGATCGCCGCCGCCGGCCTCGTGCCGCTCGCAACGGTGCTAGTGGCCGAGGGCCTGATGCGCCGCCACGCCCCGCCCCTGACGAAATGGATCGCCGCGGGCGGCGCGGCGGTCTTCGCCGTCCTCGCCTTCCTGCCCGCCGCGCTTGCCGAGCCCTGGCGGCTGGTCGGGCTCTTCCTCTACCAGCTCGTCACCTTCGCGCTTGCCGGCCACATGGCCGTGACGCGCGACCGGAAAAGCCTGTCACGGGCGGAAAACCAGGCAGTGGACCGCATCGCCCTGTCGCTGCTGCTCATCCTGCCGCTGCTCGTCACGGATTTCCGCTCGGCCTATGTCGACCTGCCGGTGCGGCTCGGCGGCCTCGCCGTCCTCTTCCTCTGCTGGCTGCTGATCAGCCTCGGCCAGCGCGCCGCAAGCCACCGCGACACCCTCGTCGCCTTCGTCGTCCCGGCCGCCGTCGCGCTCGTCGCCGCGCTCGCCATCGGCGTGGAGAACGGCTTCGGCACCGCCGCGCTCGCCCGCACCGCCAGCGTCGTCACGGCGGCGGTGCTGCTCGGCATCATCTGGAAGGACAGCATCGGCCTTGGCACCGAGCAGCGCCGCCGCAGCCTCATCCGCCACCTTGCCGAAGACCGCATCGACGATACGCTGGCTTTCCTGAGGGAGTTGCAGAACCATCCGCTGGTCGAGGGCGCGCTGCTTCTGGAGGAGGCCGAGCTTGCCGACCTCGACCTTGCCGGCCTGAAGCGGCTTCTTGCCGCCCGGCCGCTGCTGCGCGCCACGCAGGCCGCGGAGCTTGCCGAGACCGACGCCGAACAGCTCGCCTGGCTCACCGAAAAATACGAGGCGACCCATGTGATGCTGGTCTCGCGAAAACCCTTCCGCCTGATCGCCCTCAACATGCCCTCCGTCTCCGCCACGCCGGGCGCCGAGACGGAACTGAAGGTCGTCCAGCGCATGGCGCTGCTGATTTCGGAAAGGGCGGCCGAGCGGGATCCGTGAAGGCGGGGATGCCCCTCATCCGCCTGCCGGCACCTTCTCCCCGCAGGCGGGGAGAAGGACGGTTGTGGCCATGCCTTCCTCAAGCACGACGGTTCGGCGGGAAACCGGTGCGATATCCCCTTCTCCCCGCCTGCGGGGAGAAGGTGGCGGCAGCCGGATGAGGGGCGTCCTCGACCGCCGCCGAACCCTCAGGCCGCCGCCTCCGCCTTGGCCTCCTCCGCAAGCAGCCTCTGCGCCGTCACGAAATCCACCTTGCCGGAGCCGAGCACCGGCACCGGGCCGATCTTCACCTCCGAGGGCACCATCATGTCCATCGCACCCCTGTCCCTGGCAAAGCGCAGGAAGGCGGCGCGGGTGGCATCGGGGGCGTCGGTGAGGAGGACGAGGCGCTCGCCCTTCCTGGCATCCGGCAGGGAGACGACGACGGAGAGCTTTCCCGGCCACAGTTCGCCGGCCAGCGCCTCGACGGCGGCGAGCGAGACCATTTCGCCGCCGATCTTGGCGAAGCGCTTGGCGCGGCCGCGGATGGTGATGAAACCGTCCTCGTCCACCGTCACGATGTCGCCGGTATCGTGCCAGCCGTCCGGCGTCGGCTCCAGCACGCCGGGGTTTTCGACGCGCAGGTAGCCGGCCATGACATTCGCGCCGCGCACGAAGAGGCGGCCGCCCTCCTCGACGCCCGGAACGGCGTCCAGCCGGTATTCCATGCCGGGCATGATCTTGCCGACGCTGCCGGCCTTGTTGAACATCGGCGTGTTGAGCGCGATGACGGGCGCCGCCTCGGTGACGCCGTAGCCTTCGAGGATGCGCACGCCGAACTTCTCCATGTAGAGCGCGCGGGTGGTGGCGCGCACCGGCTCTGCACCGGCGAAGCAGTAGCGGATCGAGCGGAAGTCGTAAGGGTGGGCGGTGCGGGCATAGCCGTTGAGGAAGGTGTCCGTGCCGAAGATGATGGTGGCGTTGGAGGAATAGATCAGTTCCGGGATGATGCGGTAGTGCAGCGGCGAGGGATAGAAATAGACCGGCACGCCGGAGACGAGCGGCAGGATGGTGCCAGCTGTCAACCCGAAGGAGTGGAACACCGGCAGGATGTTGAACACCTTGTCGCCGGAATGGAAATCGATGCGGGAGGCGGCCTGCGCGGCGTTGGAGAGGATGTTGCGGTGGGTCAGCACCACACCCTTCGGCGTGCCCTCCGAGCCGGAGGTGAAGAGGACGACGGCCGGATCGTCGGCCTTGCGCCTAACCAGCGGCCGTCCCTTGCGCAGGAGGCCCCGCAGCTTGTCCGCAAAACCGATGGTCTGGCGCAGGTCGTCGAGGAAGACGATCTCCACCGCCCCTGCCAGTTCCTCCACGACCGGGCCGAGCTTGGCCTGGGTGACGAAGGCGCGGGAGGTGAGGACGCGCCGCACCCCGGCCGCCTTGCAGGCGGAGAGGATGTTCGCCGCGCCCGCCGTGAAGTTCAGCATGGCCGGCACCCGGCCCGCGGACATGACGCCGAGAAGGGTGGCGACGGAGCCGTTGGCATTGGGCAGCAGCACGCCGAGCGTCCCGTCGTCCGGGTAGAACGCCCGGAATTTCGCGCCGAGCACGGCGGCGCCCGTCAGGAGCTTGCCGTAGGTCAGCGACCCGGTAACGGGGTCCTGCACGGCAAGGCGGCGCATGCCGCGTTCCTTCGCCGTCGCGATGATCTTCTCCAGCACGGTGGCGCCGGTATCCGTGGTCGAGAACATCAGCATGGACATGACCTGGTAGAGCTCGGCGCCCGCGGCCATGCGGCGCTTGCGGCCCTTCAGCTCGGCCGGCACGGAAAGGCGCACGGGCGGCAGGATCGTCACCTTGACCTTGGGAAACAGCCGGCGGCGGACATGGAGCGAGGAGAGGCGCGAGAAATAGCTCTTCTCCAGCCCGTCGATGCGCACGGGCACGACCATCGCGCCGGTCTTGTCGGCGACCATGGCCGCGCCGTCATAGACCTTCATCAGCGCGCCCGTGACGGTGATGCGGCCTTCCGGGAAGATGACCAGCGGCGCGCCGCTGTTGACCGTCTTGATCAGCGTGCGCGTCGCCATCGGCTTGGACGGATCGAGCGGCAGGAAGTTGCACATTTTCAGGAAGGGTTTCACCCACCAGGCCTTGGCGATGGTGTAGTCGACGGCGAAGGTCGGCTCGTCCTCCGTCAGCGCCAGCGCCAGCGCGCCGTCGAGGAAGGAGACGTGGTTGAGCGCGATGATCGGCGCCTTGCCGGCCTTCTTCAGGTTGTCGAGGCCGTCGACCTCCAGCCGCAGGAAGGCGCGGAAGAGGATGGAGACGAAATCGCGGAAGGCATTGGTGGGGAGTGTCTTCAGCATCACCCAGGCGGCGGCGATATTGGCGATGGCAAGGCCGGCGAGCAGCACCGGCGTCGAGGCGCCCGCGGCCTGCAGGGCCGCGACAAGGCCGCCGCCGACCGTCATGAAGCCGGCGGAGAGCACATTGGCGGCGCCGATGACGCGGGAGCGCTGCTCCTCCTCCGCCCAGGCTTGAAGCGCGGCGAAGGTCGGCACGACGAGGAAGGCGCCGGCAATCGCCATGCCGGCGAGATCGACGGCGATGCGGAGCGTATAGGGGCCGGCAAAGAAGGCGGAGAGCGTTTCGGCCGGCGCGGTGACGGTCGCGTGGCCGACGCTCCAGGCGAGGTCGAGGCCGAACAGCGCCATGATCAGCGTGCCGACGGGGGCCGGCAGGAGCACGATGCGGCCGGCCGACATCCAGGCGGCGATGGCCGAGCCGATGCCGACCGCGACGGCGAAGACGGCGAGATAGGCGGTGATGGCCGTTTCGCCGCCGCCGAGATTGCCCTTCACCATGGGCGGCAGCAGCGAGAGCACGATGGCGCCGACCAGCCAGAACCAGGCAGCCATCAGCGCCGATCGCCACAGGCGCCTGTCGCCCCTCAGCGCATTGACCAGGCGGCCGGTGGAGCGGAAGACGTTGCGCTCGACGACAAGGTCAGGCGCCTTGGCGCCGACGCGCGGGATGAAGCGGCTCGACAGCCAGCAGGCGAGCGCCAGGCCCAGCATCATCGGCCCGAAGAGCCAGGGATTGACGCCGCCGGCGGCGGCAAGGCCGGCGACCAGCGTGCCGCCAAGGATGGCGATGAAGGTCGCGCCCTCGATCCAGGCATTGGCGCGCGGCAATTCCTTGCGCTCCAGATGATCGGGCAGGATGCCGTATTTGACCGGGCCGAACAAAGCGGAGATGACGCCGAACAGGAACAGCGCGGCCATCAGCACCGCGACGGAGTGGAAGGCCAGGCCGACGACCGCAACGGCCGCGGCGGCAAGCTCCACCCGCTTCAGCCGTTCGGCCATCACCGCCTTATCGACCTTGTCGGCAAGCTCGCCGCCGAGCGCGGAGAACAGCAGGAACGGCGCCATGAAGACCGCGCCGGCCAGCGTCACCAGCGACCCGGCCTCCTCGGCCGCAACGGTGGCGAGGATGAGGAAGACCAGCGTGTTCTTCAGGAAATTGTCGTTGAAGGCCGACAGGAACTGGGTCCAGAAGAGGGGCGCGAAGCGCCGGGAGGTCATGAGGTTCTGTTGCACGGCGCATCTCCCAATGTGCGGGACTTTTTGAGGTTGACGCTTCAGGCGGCGCGGTTGTTCGGGTTTGCGGCCGGACATTTCCCGCGCCATTTTATGAACATTGTTCAATTATTCTTTTCGCATGGAAATGAACGCCGTTCAAGTGTAAAATGAACACCGTTCAAAAAAGCGAGGCGGATGCGATGGCCGACAGGCGGCAGACGAAGAAGGAAGAGCTGAGGGCGCGGCTTGTGGCCGCCGGCACCGCGCTGATCGGCGAGCAGGGCCTGAAGGGCCTGCGCGCCCGCGACGTCGCCGAGCGGGCGGGCGCGGCGCTGGGCGGGCTCTATACGGTGTTCGACGATCTCGACGGCCTGGTCCTCGCCATCAATTCCGGCACGCTGAAGCGGCTGGAGGCGGCGCTGGAAGAGGCGATCGCGCCCGGTGCGACGGCCGGGGAGACCTTCCTCAGCCTGTCGCTCGCCTATCTCCGCTTTGCCCTTTCGGAGAGGAACCTCTGGTCCGCCCTCTTCGAGCACCGCATGCCGGAGGGCGTGCCGGTGCCCGACTGGCACCTTGCCGAGCACGCCTTCCTGATCGGCCTCGTCGCCGCGCCGATGGCCGCGCGCATGCCGGATGCCCCGGCGGAGGACATCGCCATCCGCGCCCGCACCTTCTTCTCGGCCGTGCACGGCGTCATCGCCATCAGCCTCGAGGGCCGGTTCGTCGGCATCACGCCGCAGGTGCTGGAGCGCGAGGTCGCCGCCCTCGCCCGCATCCTGGCCGGCAGCCTTACGTGAGCTTGCGGCGGTGGACCGCCCAGGCGGCCGCCAGGCTCATCGCCGCCAGCGCATACCAGGTCAGCGCATAGACGAGATGGCTGTTGCGGAAGGCGACGACCGTCATGCCGCCGACCGGCAGGCCGCCGGGATTGGGCGTCGCGTCGGCATCGACGAAATAGGGCGCGACGTCGGACAGCCCCTTCGCCGCGGCGATGGCCGCTACGTCGCGGGAGAACCAGCGGCCGCCCGCCGGGTCGTTGGCGCGCAGGAAGCCGCCGCCGGGCTCGCTGAGGCGCAACAGCCCCGTCACCGCGACGGGGCCGGCGGCGATCTCGCTTGCGGTGACGTCGCGGTGGTCGGCGGGCACGAAGCCGCGGTTGACCAGCACGCTCGTGTCGTCCGGCAGGAGAAGCGGCGTCACCACCCAGAAGCCCGCGCCGCGTTCCGTCACCGCCTGCACCAGCACCGATTTGTCATGCCGGAAGCGGCCGGTGACCGTGACGCGGCGGTATTCGTCCCCGTCGCGGGTGATCGCCGGCCATTCCGCCCGCCCGGGCGCCGGCACGGGATCGGCGGCAATACGGGCGTCGACGCGGGCGATAAGGTCGAGCTTCCAGAACAGGCGCTGCACCTGCCAGGTGCCGAGCGCGAGGAAGACGGCGACGAGGAGGATGAGGAAGCCGGTGAGAACGCGGCGGGCGCGAGGGGAAGGCTGGTGCATCGGCTAGGCGGCTCCCCTTCGGCCCGCAACCCGCAACCCCCCTCTGCCTGCCGGCATCTCCCCCACAAGGGGGGAGAAGGCTGGCAGCCTGCTCTTCCCGACATTTTTCCCTGCGAGCGTGCCGCAGGTTAAGTCCCTCCCCCTTGTGGGGAGGGGTTGGGGAGGGGTCTTCCCGCCACAGGCAATCCGGTGCCCGTCCGCACACATCACCGCCACCCCCGGGTCAGGGCATGTTCTTCATCATCTCGTGGGTCATCGGCATCATGTTCGCATTGAGGTGATGCATGACCCACAGCGAGCCGGCGAGCGCGATGCCGACGATGACGAGGGTGAAGATCAGCGCCATCAGCGTCCAGCCGCCTTCCGAGCGCGGGTTCATGTGCAGGAAGTAGACCATGTGCACGACGATCTGCACCACGCCGATACCCATGACGAGCACGGCGGTGAACAGCTTGCTGTCGAGGACGCCGCCCATGACCAGCCAGAAGGGAATGGCCGTCAGGACGATCGAGAGCACGAAGCCGATCATGTAGCCCTTGAACGAGCCGTGGCCCGCGCCGTGGCCATCGCCATGGGCATGGTGGGCGTGGACGCTTTCGTTTGCGGGGTGGGCGCTCATCCGAGGACTCCAAGCAGGTAGACGAAGGAGAAGACGCCGATCCAGATGACGTCGAGGAAGTGCCAGAACATGGAAAGGCACATCAGCCGGCGGCGGTTCTCGGGGTTGAGGCCGTGCTTCTTCACCTGCACCATCAGCGTGATCAGCCAGATCATGCCGAAGGTGACGTGCAGGCCGTGCGTGCCGACCAGCGTGAAGAAGGAGGAGAGGAACGCCGAACGCGTCGGGCCTGCGCCCTCATGGATGAGGTGGTAGAACTCGTAGAGCTCCAGCCCGAGGAAGGCCGCGCCGAAGACGCCGGTGATGCCGAGCCAGACCAGCGTCTCCATCCTGGCATTGCGCTCCATCTGGAGCATGGCGAAGCCGTAGGTGATGGAGGAGAGGAGCAGCATCGCCGTGTTGATGGCGACGAGGTTGAGGTCGAAGAGATCGGCCGGCGAGGGACCGGCCGCATAGTTGCGGCCGAGCACGCCGTGCGTTGCGAAGAGCACGGCGAAGATCAGGCAGTCGCTCATCAGGTAGAGCCAGAAGCCCAGCATGGTGCTGTTTTCCGGGTGGTGCTCTTCCTTCAGGTAGAAGACCGGCTTTCCGTCGGTATCGTGGACTTGGGTCGCGCTCATGGGCTCAGGTCCGTTCTTGCAGGAGTTTGGTGCGCGCATCCTCCGTCGCCGTCACGGTCTCGGCGGGGATGAAGAAGTCGCGGTCGTAATTGAAGGTGTGGGCGATCGACACGGCGATGAGGCCGATGAAGGAGAGCGCCGCCAGCCACCAGATATACCAGATCAGCGCGAAGGCGAGGACGACGGAAATGCCCGACAGGATGACGCCCGTGCCGGTGTTCTTCGGCATGTGGATCGGCCGGAAGCCCTCCAGCGGACGCTCGTAGCCGCGGCTCTTCATGTCGTACCAGCCGTCATGGTCGTGCACGACGGGCGTGAAGGCGAAGTTGTAGTCCGGCGGCGGAGAGGAGGTCGACCATTCGAGCGTGCGGCCGTCCCACGGATCGCCCGAAACGCGCAGCTGGTCGCGCCGGAGGAAGCTGACGACAAGCTGGATGACGAAGGAGGCGATGCCGATGGCGATCAGCGCCGCGCCGAAGGCGGCGATGATGAACCAGATCTGCAAGGACGGGTCCTCGAACTGGCTGACGCGGCGGGTGACGCCCATCAGGCCGAGCACGTAGAGCGGCATGAAGGCGAAGAAGAAGCCGATCTGCCAGAACCAGAAGCTCATCTTGCCCCAGAACGGGTCCAGCCTGTAGCCGAAGGCCTTGGGAAACCAGTAGACGACGCCCGCCATCAGCCCGAACAGCACGCCGCCGATGATGACATTGTGGAAATGGGCGATGAGGAACAGGGAATTGTGCAGCACGAAATCGGCCGGGGGAATGGCGAGCATCACGCCCGTCATGCCGCCGATGACGAAGGTCACCATGAAGCCGACCGTCCACAGCATCGGCACCTCGTAGCGGATGCGCCCGCGATACATGGTGAAGAGCCAGTTGAACATCTTGGCGCCCGTCGGGATCGAGATGATCATGGTCGTGATGCCGAAGAAGGCGTTGACCGAGGCGCCCGAGCCCATGGTGAAGAAGTGGTGCAGCCAGACGAGATAGGACAGGATCATGATCACGCAGGTCGCGTAGACCATCGACGTGTAGCCGAACAGCCGCTTGCCGCAGAAGGTGGCGACCACCTCGGAGAAGATGCCGAAGGCCGGCAGGACGAGGATGTAGACCTCCGGATGGCCCCAGATCCAGATGAGGTTGATATACATCATCGGGTTGCCGCCGAGGTCGTTCGTGAAGAAGTTGGTTCCCACGTAGCGGTCGAGCGACAGGAGGGCGAGCGTGGCGGTGAGGATCGGGAAGGTCGCGACGATCAGGATGTTGGTGCACAGCGACGTCCAGGTGAAGACCGGCATCTTCATGAAGGTCATGCCCGGCGCGCGCATCTTCACGATGGTCGCGATCAGGTTGATGCCCGATAAGGTCGTGCCGACGCCCGCGACCTGCAGCCCCCAGATGTAATAGTCGACGCCGACGCCGGGGCTGTAGTCCGCGCCCGAGAGCGGCGGATAGGCGAGCCAGCCGGTGCGGGCGAATTCGCCGACGAACAGCGACATCATGATGATGATCGCCCCGCCCGTCGTCATCCAGAAGGAGAAATTGTTGAGGAAGGGGAAGGAGACGTCGCGCGCGCCGATCTGCAGGGGCACGACATAGTTCATGAAGCCGGTGACGAAGGGCATCGCCACGAAGAAGATCATGATCACGCCATGCGCGGTGAAGATCTGGTCGTAGTGGTGCGGGTTGAGGTAGCCCTCGCTGCCGTTGAAGGCGATCGCCTGCTGGATGCGCATCATGATGGCGTCGGCAAAGCCGCGCAAAAGCATGATGATGGCGAGGATGATGTACATGATGCCGATCTTCTTGTGATCGACGGAGGTGAACCATTCGGTCCACAGATAGCCCCACAGCCGGAATTTCGTGATCAGCGCGAGAAGCGCGATGCCGCCCACCGCCACGGCCGCGAAGGTCGCGACGAGGATGGGCTCGTGGTAGGGGATTGCTTCCCAGGTGAGCCGTCCGAAGATGAATTGCGTGAGGCTGATGTCGCCGAACATGGGATCGTCCAATATCGTTTCGAAGGGGCCCGGGGAGTGTGAGGGCCTTGCGCGCCCGCCGCGGCTGGCGGGCGCAATGAAATCTAGTGCGACTGGTGCGCGTCGTGGTTCATCGTCGCCGGGGCCTCTTCCACGCCCTCGGCCGGTTCCTCGCTGTGCGCGGAATTGCCGCTCTCGGGGAAGGTGGCGGCGGGCGCCTCGTCCTCGGCATGGCGATTGTCGTGTTCGAGCTTCGCCTTGTTCCCGTGGCTCTCCTTGCCGGCGCCGCCCATCATGTCGATGTGCATCATGTCCTTCATGCACATCTGGCCGTCGCGCACGCACATGTTGAGCACGGCCTCGTAGAGCCCGTCGTCGACCGTGGCGTAATAGCGTACCGGCTCCTTCGCGCTCGGCTTTTCGAGCTTCAGGTAGGCGTCGCGGTTGAGCGCCGTGCCGTTCTGCTTCACCCGCGCCACCCAGGCCTCGAAGCCGGCCTGGTCTACCCCGTGGAACTTGAAGCGCATGTGCGAGAAGCCGTCGCCGCTATAGTTGGACGACAGGCCCTCGTACTCGCCCTGCTTGTTGATGACGGCGTGCAGCTTCGTCTCCATGCCGGGCATGGTGTAGATCATGCCGGCGAGCGCGGGCACGTAGAAGGAGTTCATCACCGAGGAGGCGGTGAGCTTGAAATTGATCGGCACGTCGACGGGCGCGGCCATCTCGTTGACGGTGGCGATGCCGTAATCCGGGTAGAAGAACAGCCATTTCCAGTCGAGCGCCACGACCTCGACGGTGACCGGCTTCATCGCCTCCGTCACCGGCCGCGCCGCATCGAGCCGTTCCAGCGGCCGGTAGGGGTCGAGCTTGTGGGTGCTGACCCAGGTGATGGCGCCGAGCGCGATGATGATGGCGAGCGGGGCCGACCAGATGGCGACCTCCAGGCCCGTCGAGTGGTGCCATTCGGGATCGTACTTCGCCGCCGTGTTCGACTGGCGGTAATGCCAGGCGAAATAGAGCGTCATCGCCAGCACCGGCACGATGATGATCAGCATGAGGATGGTCGAGATGACGATCAGGTCCCGCTGCTGGGTGGCGATGTCGCCGGAGGGCGACATGACGACCATGTTGCACCCGGAAAGCAGGACCAGCATCAGGGGGAAAATCGACACTCGGGCTAAACTGAATGGCTTCGGCATTGCGGCCTCGACTTGCGTTCTGTCTAGTCGGCAATAAGCGGGCATGGCCGCGCTTGGAAATGAGGTGGTTCGTCGCAGCGCAGCATTCTGTCGCAGTGCGGTAGAGACTTTTGGGCTGTCCGCCGCCGCAAAATTGATCTAGCGCAATAATCGTCGCGGGTCTTTCAAGCCGCGCTGCGACGGGTCGAAGTTCGGACGCAACCCTGCCGCCGCCGGCACGTTTCGCCTAATTCTTGATATTGGACGCCGAATAGTCAACACTCTAACGACATGGCGCACATTGCTCGGAGAAATTCATGAGTTCGGTCGCTAACCCTTCCTCTTCCGGTCTCGAGCGGGACGCCCGCCGCATGCATGCGGACGACAAGCCGCTTTCCCCCGGCAGCGTCGCCATCGGCGTGGTCATCGGCCGCACCTCGGAATTCTTCGACTTCTTCGTCTACGGCCTCGGCTCCATCCTCGTCTTCCCCAAGCTGATCTTCCCCTTCGCCGGCAGCGCGGTGGCCGCGACGCTGATGTCCTTCGCGCTCTTCCCCCTCGCCTTCCTCGCCCGCCCGGTCGGCTCCTTCGTCTTCATGTGGATCGACCGCAATTACGGCCGCGGCACCAAGCTGACGGTGGCGCTGGTCATCCTCGGCGGCTCCACCGCCTCCATCGCCTTCCTGCCGGGCTACGAGACGATCGGCTACTGGGCCGTCGCGCTGCTCGCGCTCTTCCGGCTCGGCCAGGGTTTTGCGCTCGGCGGGGCGTGGGACGGGCTTGCCTCGCTGCTCAACCTCAGCGCACCGGAAAACCGCCGCGGCTGGTATGCGATGATCCCGCAGCTCGGTGCGCCCTTCGGCTTCGCGCTCGCCAGCGTGCTCTTCGCCTATTTCGTCAGCAATCTCTCCGAGGCGGATTTCCTCGCCTGGGGCTGGCGCTATCCGTTCTTCGTCGCCTTCGCCATCAACGTCGTGGCGCTGTTCGCGCGCCTGCGCATCGTCGCCAGCAAGGAGTTCGGCGCAGCCATGGAGGCGCAGGAGCTTGAGGCCCGGCCGGTCTTCGAAATGCTGAGCAAGCATGCCATGGACGTCGTGCTCGGCGCCTTCGTGCCGCTGGCGAGCTTCGCCATGTTCCACCTCGTCACCATCTTCCCGCTGTCCTGGATCACGCTGACCGGCGGCCAGTCGGTCGAGGAGTTCCTGTGGGTGCAGGTGGCGGGCGCGGCCGTCGGGGTGGTCGGCATCGTGCTGTCCGGCGTCATCGCCGACCGCATCGGCCGGCGCAACCAGCTGATGGCCGGCGCCGTGCTCATCGCGATCTTCTCCTTCTCCGCGCCGTTCCTGCTCGATGCGGGCGGCAAGGGGCAGGACGCCTATATCCTGATCGGCTTCTTCATCCTCGGCCTCACCTTCGGCCAGTCCTCCGGCGCCGTGTCCTCGCGCTTCACGCAATATTACCGCTATACCGGCGCGGCGCTGACCTCGGACCTCGCCTGGCTCGTCGGCGCCGGCTTCGCGCCCCTCGTGGCGCTCGGCCTTGCCACCAGCTTCGGCATCGTCTTCATCGGCGGCTACCTGATCTCCGGCGCCATCTGCACCATCGCGGCGCTGACGCTGACACGGGCGCTCGACCAGAACTGAGGCGTTGCCGAAGAGCGGAGGCGGAACAGCTTGCGGCCACCCCCCTCTGCCCTGCCGGGCATCTCCCCCTCAAGGGGGGAGATTGGATGGGGCGCCGTTTCACCCATCTCAAGCGTTGCTGGTTGAGCAAGGTTTTTGCGTCTTGCCGATCTCCCCCCTTGAGGGGGAGATGCCCGGCAGGACAGAGGGGGGTAAGCCCCACCCGTTACACCTATCCGCCTCACCGCCGCCCCAAAACCGCCAGCGCCTCGGTGACAAACTGCACCGTCAATTCCCCCGCCGGCAGGGCGCGGGCGAGCTTGGCCGCCTGGCCGGACCACAGATTGGTGAAATCGTCCCTGCCCGCCGCCTCGGCCTTCGCGCGGATCGGTGCGAGCGCGCCGCCGGCCGTCGGGAAGGCGGGGGCAATGTCCGACATCGGCCCGATCTCCCGCATCAGCCGGTTGATGACGCTGCGCGCCGGCCGGCCGGTGAAGAGGTTGGTGAGCGCGGTGTTGTCGTCACGCGCACGGGGCAGCGCCGCCTTGTGGAAGGCGCTCAGCCGCGCCTCGGGCGTGAAGAGATAGGCCGTGCCGACCTGCACCGCCGACGCCCCCAGCATCAGCGCCGCCGCAACCCCGCGCCCGTCGGCAATGCCGCCCGCCGCGATGACCGGCACGCGCACCGCATCGACCACCTGCGGCACCAGCGCCATGGTGCCGACCTGCGCCGCCATGTCCGTGGTCAGGAAACTGCCGCGATGCCCGCCGGCCTCGAGCCCCATGGCGATGATCGCATCGACGCCATGCGCCTCCAGCCAGACGGCCTCGGCGACCGTCGTGGCGGAGGAAAGGATTTTCGCGCCCGTCGCCCTGACCCTGGAAAGCAGCGCCGCATCCGGCAGCCCGAAATGAAAGCTCACCACGTCCGGCCGCATCTCTTCCACCACGCGGCAATAGGCGTCGTCGAAGGGCGCCCGGCCGATCCCGGGGATGGGCATGGCCGGATCGAGCCCCTCCTCGGTATAATAGGCGGACAGCCCCTGTTTCCAGGCCGCCTGCGCCGCCGCATTTTCCGCCGGCGGCGTATGGGTGAAGAAGTTCACGTTGACAGGCCGGTCCGTGGCGGCGCGGATCTGCGCAAGCCCCTCCTGCAACTGTGCGACGCTCAAAAGCGCGCTCGGAAGCGAGCCCAGCCCGCCGGCCTTCGAGACGGCAATGGCCATCTCCGCGCCGGTCGAACCGGCCATCGGCGCCTGGAGGATCGGCAGGTCGATGCGGAAGAGATCGAGAATGCGGCGGTCGGGCCAGAGATCCATGGGCGGTTCCTTTCGGCGGGGAAAAATGCTCTGCCTGTTTGTTTTCACGCGATTGCGGACGCAAAGCCGCTGCGCACTCCTGCGGGAATCCCTCCGTTATACGCCCACGGCCGTCAAGGTCCATGCCGCTTCGGGGAAGACCGTCCGCCGCGTGCCGCCGTCATGGCGCCGGCCTTTCGGCCCTGGCCGTGGCGCCGAGCTCGGCATCGGCAAGCAGGCGCACCAGCCAGTCGACGAAGACGCGGACCTTGTTGGAAAGGTGGCGGTTGGGCGGGTAGACGATGTAGAGCGGGATGGGGTCGCAGCGCCAGCCGGGCAGCACCGGCACGAGCGCCCCGCTCGCCAGCGCCTCCGTCGCCATGAAGCGCGGCAGGGGCGCGACGCCGAGGCCCGACAGCGCGGCGGAAAGATAGCTGCGCGCATCGTTGACCGAGACGATGTAGCGGCTGTTCACCTCGACCTTCTCGCCGTCCTTCTCGAATTCGAAGGGCATGATGCGATTGGCCTGCGCCAGGAAATAATTGACGCAATGATGCGCGCCGGCAAGATCCGAGGGGTGCCCCGGCGCGCCGAAGGCTGCAAGATAGCTCGGCGCGGCGCAGGCCAGCACCTCGATTTCCGCGATCCGCCTTGCGATCAGCGACTGGTCGCCGGGCGCTCCGCCGCGCAGCGCGCAGTCGACGTTTTCCGCAAGATAATCCACCGTACGGTCGCCGACGCCGAGATCGATATGGATGTCGGGATATTTTTGATGGAAATCACAGAGTTTCGGGATGACAAGCAGGTCCGCGAAGGCCCCCGCCATCTCGACGCGCAACCGCCCGCGCGGGCTTGCATGGGAATGCGAGAGGCTGCCGTCCAGCTCGTCGATCTCCGCGACGATCTGGATCGCCCGCTCATAGTAGAGCGCGCCGTCCGTCGTCACCATCACCCGCCGCGTCGTGCGGTTGAGCAGCTTGGTCTGCAGGTGGGTCTCCAGATTCTGGATGAGATTGCTCACCGTCGCCTTGGGCATGCCGAGCGCGGCGGAGGCCCGGGTGAAATTGCCCGTCTCCACCACGCGGAGAAAGGCGCGCATTGCGGAAAGCTGATCCATGGAACATTCCCACGTTGGAAGCTGCTATTGTTCGAAAATATGGATAGTGAAGTCAGTTTTGGCGTACTTATATCGCAAAGATCAAGCACGATATAAATGGTGAGGCCCCATTCTAATTCCAGACGGGGCGAGGACAAGGCAATGCCCGTAGAGATCAAGGATATGACGTTCGACAAGGTGGCCACCGGCCCCGTGTCCGCGCGCGTCTATCAGGGGGCCGAGTTCGCCAAGGGCGCGCCGATCCTCCTCTACTTCCATGGCGGCGCGTTCCTCCAGTCCGGCACCGTCCATTGCCCGCTCGCCGAAGCGCTGGCGGCCACCGGCGCCATCGTGGCCGTGCCCGATTACAACGCGCCGGGCGGCAGCGTCTTCCCGCAGCCGCTGGAAGTCGGCTTCTCGGTGTTTTCCTACCTCGCCAAGAAGCGCGCCGGCCTCGGCGACCGCAAGTCGCCGCTCCTCATCGGCGGCGAGGAGGCGGGCGGCAACATCGCGGCCGGCGTCGCGCTCAAGGCGCGCGACCACTTCGCCAACGAGCTCGACGGCCAGGTGCTCATCTCGCCGTTGCTCGATCCCTTCATGGGCACGACGTCTTTCCGCACCGCCGATGCCATCGGCATGCGCGAACGCTGGTCCAATGGCTGGAGCCATTATCTCAGCGGCGGCGTCTGCCACCCCTACGCCGCCCCGAGCCTCTGTTCGCGGCTGTCGGGCGTCGCCCCCGCGCTTGTCCTGTCGGCGGCCGACGATCCGCTGCTCGACGAGGCACAGGGCTACGCCGACCGCCTGAGGGCCTCGGGCGTCACGGTTCAGCAGCACGTTCTTCCCGCGGGAACGGGCTGGTCTTCGATTTACAGCGGGAAATCCGATGTGACCGGAGCGTGGCGAAACTCCCTCGCCCTGCACTTCTCCGATTTCGTCAAGGATATAAGCATTCACTAATTCGATTTGAAACACGCGGCCCGGGGGGCCGCAAGGAGACGAGAAAATGATATCGAAGCGTAAAAGCTGGGCCCTGACGGGCGCCGGCCTGGGACTGGCCGTGTCCGTTTCCGCCGCGGCCTTCTATTTCCAGCTGCCGGGCAATGTCGCCAAGGCCGAGGCCGTCGCGACGGTCGAGGTGCAGGCCGTGCCGGTAACCGTCGCCGTGGTCGAGAACCGCGACGTCGTCACCTGGCAGGAATTTTCCGGCCGGCTGGAGGCGATCGACCGCGTCGAGGTGCGCTCGCGCGTTTCCGGCGCCATCGAGGCGGTGAATTTCCGCGAGGGCGCGCTGGTCAAGGCCGGCGACCTGCTCTTCACCATCGACCAGGAACCCTACAGGACGGCGGTGACGCAGGCCGAAGGCCAGCACGCCTCCGCCGAAGCGCGCGTGAAGCTCGCCACGACCGAGCTTGAGCGCGGCCAGCGCCTCGCCAAAAGCAACAGCATCTCGCAAAGCGAGGTGGACACGCGCCAGAACGCGCTTGCCGAGGCCCGCGCCGCGCTGAAGACGGCCGAAGCCACCCTGCACGCCGCCCAGCTGGAACTCGGCTATACGGAAGTGCGCGCGCCGGTTTCCGGCCGCGTCGGCAAGGTGGAGATCACCGTCGGCAACCTCGTCGCCGCCGGCTCGGCCTCGCCGGCGCTGACGACGCTCGTGTCGGTCGATCCGATCTATGCCGGCTTCAATGTCAGCGAGGAGACGGTCGCAAGGGCGCTCGCCGCCCTGCCGGCCACCGACGGCGCGCTGCCGCCGATCGACCGCATCCCGGTCGAAGTCGGCACGCTCGCCGACGAGGGCACGCCGATCCACGGCACGCTCCAGCTCATCGGCAACGAGGTGGACGCGGCGAGCGGCACAATCACCGTGCGCGCCGTCTTCGACAATCCCGGCGGCAGGCTCATCCCCGGCCAGTTCGTGCGCATCCGCATGGGCGAGCCGGAGGCCGAGAGCAAGATCCTCGTCAGCGAGAAGGCCGTCGGCACCGACCAGGACAAGAAGTTCGTCTTCGTCGTCGACAAGGACAACAAGGTCACCTACCGGCCGGTCGTGCTCGGCGGCCTTTCGGGCAACGAGCGCATCGTCGAAAGCGGCCTTGCGGGCGGCGACCGCATCGTGGTCAACGGCCTGCAGCGCGTGCGCCCCGGCGTCGTGGTCGATCCGCAGATGCAGGAGAACATCGCCTCGGTGAAGTAGGCGGGCCGGGCGGGATTCGCCCCTCACCCTAACCCTCTCCCCGCAAGCGGGGAGAGGGGACGTGCCCCGCAAACGGGCATTGGGTGAGGAAACCGGCACGGCATATCCCTTCGCCCCGCTTGCGGGGAGAAGGTGCCGGCAGGCGGATGAGGGGCCGCCCCTACAAGACCTGTCGCAGGCGCCATCGCAAGAATACCCGCAGGACGCTCACCCGCCCTGCCCCGAAACAACCAGCAATCCCACACCCGCCGGCGGCGCATTACCCGCCGGATGGGTCCGTTCGTCCCTGGAGAGGGGTCTATCGTCATGAACATCTCCCGTTTCTTCATCGATCGCCCGGTCTTTGCCGGTGTGCTGTCGATCTTCATCGTGGTCGCCGGCCTGATCGGCATGCAGGCGCTGCCGATTTCCGAATATCCGGAGGTCGTGCCGCCCTCGATCGTCGTGCGCGCCACCTATCCCGGCGCAAACCCGGTCGTCATATCCGAAACCGTCGCCACGCCGCTGGAAGAGCAGATCAACGGCGTCGAGGACATGCTCTACATGAACAGCCAGGCGACCTCCGACGGCGTCCTGACGCTGACGGTCACCTTCAAGCTCGGCACCGATCCGGACAAGGCCCAGCAGCTCGTGCAGAACCGCGTGTCGCAGGCCGAACCGCGCCTTCCCGCCGAAGTGCGCGCGCTCGGCGTCACCACGGTGAAAAGCTCGCCCGACTTCATCATGGTCGTCAACCTCGTCTCGAAGACCGACCGCTACGACATCACGTACTTGCGCAACTACGCCACGCTGAACATCAAGGACCGCCTCGCCCGCATCGAGGGCGTCGGCCAGGTCCAGGTGTTCGGCGCGGGCGACTATGCGATGCGCGTGTGGATCGATCCGCAGAAGGCGGCCGAACATGCGCTGGCCGCCAGCGACATCTCCAACGCCATCCGCGAGCAGAACGTGCAGGCCGCCGCCGGCATCATCGGTGCTTCGCCGGTGTCGAACGACGTCAACCTGCAGCTCAACGTCAACGCGCAAGGGCGCCTTCGCACGCCGGAGGAATTCGGCAACATCATCGTGAAGACCGGCGCCGAAGGCCAGATCACCCGGCTTCGCGACGTCGCGCGCATCGAACTCGGCGCGGCCGACTATTCGCTGCGCTCGCTGCTCGACGGCGAGCCCGCCGTCGCCGTCGCCGTGCTTCAGGCGCCGGGCTCCAACGCCATCGAGATCGCCGACAATGTCCGCGCCACGATGGACCAGCTCCAGCTCGCCATGCCCGAGGGCGTGAAATACGAGATCGTCTACGACACGACGGAATTCGTGCGCGCCTCCATCGACAAGGTGGTCGATACGCTGCTCGAGGCCGTCGCGCTCGTCGTGCTCGTCGTCATCCTCTTCCTCCAGACCTGGCGCGCCTCGATCATCCCACTGCTCGCCGTGCCGGTCTCCATCATCGGCACCTTCGCCGTGATGTATGCCTTCGGCTTCTCCGTGAACGCGCTGACGCTCTTCGGCCTGGTGCTCGCCATCGGCATCGTGGTGGACGACGCCATCGTCGTGGTGGAAAACGTCGAGCGCAACATCGAGAACGGCCTTTCGCCGCGCGAGGCGACCTACCGGGCGATGCGCGAAGTGTCGGGTCCGATCATCGCCATCGCGCTCGTCCTCGTCGCGGTCTTCGTGCCGCTCGCCTTCATCAGCGGCCTGTCCGGCCAGTTCTACCGCCAGTTCGCGCTCACCATCGCGATTTCGACGGTCATCTCCGCCATCAACTCGCTGACGCTCTCCCCGGCGCTCGCCGCCCTTCTCCTGAAGGACCACCATGCGCCGAAGGACTGGCTGACGCGCGTCATGGACGGACTGTTCGGCTGGTTCTTCCGCGGCTTCAACCGGCTGTTCGGCGCGGCCTCGAACGGCTACGGCCGCGGCGTCGGCGGGCTCGTCTCGCGCAAGTCGCTGGTCATGGCCCTCTATCTCGCCCTCGTCGGCGCGACCTATGCGGTGTTCAACGCCGTACCCGGCGGCTTCGTGCCGGCGCAGGACAAGCAGTACCTCATCGGCTTCGCCCAGCTTCCGGACGGCGCCACCCTCGACCGCACGGAAGAGGTCATCAAGAAGATGAGCGCGATCGCGCTGGAACAGCCGGGCGTCGAGCACGCCATCGCCTTCCCGGGCCTGTCGATCAACGGCTTCACCATCGGCTCGAATTCCGGCATCGTCTTCGCCGCGCTCGCCCCCTTCGAGGAGCGCACGACGCCGGAGCTTTCCGGCGGCGCCATCGCCATGCAGCTGAACCAGAAGTTCGCCGGCATCCAGGACGCCTTCATCGCCATGTTCCCGCCGCCGCCGGTCAACGGCCTCGGCACGACGGGCGGCTTCAAGCTGCAGATCGAGGACCGCGCGGGCCTCGGCTACGGCCCGCTCAACGAGGCGACGCAGGCCTTCCTGGCGAAAGCCTACCAGACGCCGGAGCTTGCGGGCCTGTTCTCCAGCTTCCAGATCAACGTGCCGCAGCTCTATGCCGACCTCGACCGCGCGAAAGCCCAGCAGCTCGGCGTGCGCGTGACCGACGTCTTCGAGACGCTGCAGATCTATCTGGGGTCGCTCTACGTCAACGACTTCAACGCCTTCGGCCGCACCTATTCGGTGCGCGTCCAGGCCGATTCCGCCTTCCGCGCCAAGCCCGAGGATATCGGCCAGCTCCAGGTGCGCTCGCAGACGGGCGAGATGATCCCGCTTGCCGCGCTCCTGAAGGTGGACGCGACGACCGGGCCGGAGCGCACCACGCGCTACAACGGGTTCCTCGCCGCCGACATCAACGGCGGCCCGGCCCCCGGCTTCTCCTCCGGCCAGGCGCAGGCCGCGGTGGAGAAGATCGCGGCGGAGACGCTGCCCCCGGGCATCGACTTCGAATGGACGGACCTCACCTACCAGCAGATCCTCGCCGGCAATTCGAGCATCGTCGTCTTCCCGCTGGCGCTGCTCTTGGTCTACCTGGTGCTGGCCGCGCAATATGAAAGCCTGACGCTGCCGATCGCCATCATCATGATCGTGCCGATGGGCGTGCTCGCCGCGCTCGCCGGGGTCTGGTACACGGGCGGCGACAACAACGTCTTCACCCAGATCGGCCTCGTCGTGCTGGTGGGACTATCCGCGAAGAACGCCATCCTCATCGTCGAATTCGCGCGCGAGCTGGAATTCGAGGGGAGGACGCCGGTCCAGGCCGCAATCGAGGCGAGCCGCCTGCGCCTGCGGCCGATCCTGATGACCTCCATGGCCTTCATCATGGGCGTCGTGCCGCTGGTGCTGTCGACGGGCGCGGGTGCGGAAATGCGCGCCGCCATGGGCCTTGCCGTCTTCTCCGGCATGATCGGCGTCACCTTCTTCGGCATCTTCATGACGCCGGTCTTCTACGTCCTCCTGCGCCGCCTCGCCGGCAACCGCCCGCTGGTGCAGCACGGCAAGTCGACGATGGAAGGGGAGGCAGAGGCGCACACGGCCTAGCCGGGGCCTTCCCCACCCCCTCCCCACAATGGGGAGGGGAAAATTCTTTGGAAAAGCGCCTGCGCAAAAAGCAGGCACGACCTGCCCCGACAGAAGCAACGCAGCATTTGCATAGCTGCATTGCACAATAAATGTTTCCCATTTGGTCAAAAAAACCGCATAGTGCCCTCAGTTGATGCACACAGCGGTTTTCCTCCCAGTGCCGCTGCATCAGCTGTTCCCCTCTGGAGGTTTTTAACCTTCACACTTCATGGGCCGCGGTTTCCGCTGGCCCATTTTTTTTGGTCCTCGCACGGCTTGATTTTCCCTGCCGATCGGAGGCATCTGCCGGACATTCTTGGCTCTGGCGCGGTGAGGACATGAAACCGGGCGCATTGAACGTACTGGTCATCGACGAGAACCGCATCCGCGCCGCCATCATCGAGGAGGGGTTGCGCGACGCCGGCTATGCCGTGACCGTGGTCGAGGAGATGCAGGGCCTTGCCCGCCGCATCGCCGACCTCAACCCCGACGTCATCGTCATCGACCTCGAAAACCCCAACCGCGACCGGCTGGAAAGCATCTTCCAGCTGACGCGCGCCATCCAGCGCCCCATCGCCATGTTCGTCGACAAGTCCGACGAGGCCTCCATCGAGGCGGCGGTGGAGGCGGGCGTCTCGGCCTATATCGTCGACGGGCTGAAACAGGAGCGCGTGCGGCCGATCCTGAAGATGGCGATCAGCCGCTTCAACGCCTTCTCCCGCCTCGCGCGCGAACTGGAGGAGACGCGCAGCGAACTGGAGAACCGCAAGGTGATCGACCGCGCCAAGGGCCTCCTGATGCGCTCGCGCGGGCTTTCCGAGGAGGCGGCCTATGCGCTCCTGCGCCGCACGGCGATGAACCAGAACCGCAAGATCGCCGAGATCGCGCAAAGCCTCGTCACGGCGGCGAGCCTGCTCGATCCGGAAGCGCCCTATTCCGGAGCGAAGGAATGACGATGCGCCACGCCATCACCGCCGGCTTCGTGCCGCTGCTCGACAGCGCCCTGCTGGTCGTCGCCCGCGAGAAGGGATTTGCCGAGGCGCAGTCGGTGGACCTCACGCTGGTGCGCGAACGGTCCTGGGCGAGCATCCGCGACCGCCTCGCCGTGCGCCAGTTCGACGTCGCCCATATTCTCGGCCCCATGCCGATCGCCTGCAATCTCGGCCTCTCCGCCCCGGCGCCGGAGATGATCGTGCCCATGGCGCTCGGCCTCGGCGGCAATGCCGTCACGGTCTCGGCCGCGCTGTGGCAGGCGATGGCGCGAGCCGGCGCGACCGCCGACCTTGACGCGCGCCAGAACGGCGCGGCGCTGCGCAGGGTCATCGACGGGCGCTTCGGCGAACCCTTGCGCTTCGGTGTCGTGCATCCCTATTCCGGGCACAATTACGAACTGCGCTACTGGCTGGCGGCCAGCGGCATCGATCCCGAGCGCGATATCGAGATCGTCGTGCTGCCGCCGCCGGACATGGGCGACGCGCTCGCCGCGGGCCTCATCGACGGCTATTGCGCTGGCGAACCGTGGAACACGTTCGGCGTCCTGAAACGCGGCGCGCATCTTGCCACCGTCAAGGCGGCGATCTGGAAATCGAGCCCGGAAAAGGTGCTCGGCGTCAACGCGCGCTGGGGCGAGGCGAACCCGGAGGCGCTTGCCGCCCTCATCGCCGCGCTGCACCGCGCCTCGCTATGGTGCGGCGACCCGAACAACCACGACGAACTCGCCCGGCTGCTGGCGCTGCCCGCCTATGTCGGCCGCCCGGCGGACCTCCTGCTGCCCGCGCTCAGCGGCATGCTGCCGGTCGGCGGCGACGCGCTCTGCACGGTCGGCGATTTCTTCGTGCCGCACGCCAAGGCCGCGACCTTCCCCTGGAAGAGCCATGCGCTGTGGTTCTACACCCAGATGGTCCGCTGGGGACAGGTGGCGCAGAGCGAGGCGAACCGCGCCGTCGCCGCCGGCACCTATCGCCCGGACGTCTACCGCGCCGCGCTGAAGGCGCTCGGCATCGCCATGCCCTCGGCAAGCGCCAAGGTGGAAGGCGCCCTGACCGTGGAGACGCCCGTCGGCTCCTCCGGCGCGCTGACCCTCGGCCCCGACGGCTTCTTCGACGGCGGGCGCTTCGATCCCGACGACGTCGACGGCTACATTGCAGCGCAGTCCCGCTGACGCCTATTTTATGCGCAGTGCACAAAATTTGATGCCATCCGTGCCGCCGGGGCGTGCGCGCCATTTGTTCTCCTTGCGGGAAAACACATTGAATCAAGCGCTTGCAAAGTTGGCACACCGCTTGCTTTTCTCTCCGTAGGCCTTCGGGTCACGATATCGGCGTCCAACGACGGGCGCCACCAGCAAAGCCGCTGATCAGGTTTCCCGCGCCCACGCCCGTCCGTGCCGCGCGGCAAACCTGACCAGCGGCTTTTTGTTTTCAACCCTCAAGATGGAGCGGCACGACCTTGTCGGGCCACGGAGAAGCCATGTCCGAGACCAAGCAGCCCCTGTCCCCGCGCGAACCGGCCATCGCGCTCTGGGTATCCACCTTCGCCTTCACCATCTGTTTCGCCGTCTGGACGATCTTCGCGATCATCGGCATCCGCATCAAGGAAGACCTCGGGCTTTCGGAAGCCGAGTTCGGCCTGCTCGTCGGCACGCCCATCCTCACCGGCTCGCTGGTGCGCATCCTGCTCGGCGTCTGGACGCCGCGCTTCGGCGGCCGTCTCGTCTATACGCTGACCATGCTGGCGGCGGCGATGTCGACGCTGCTGCTCTCGCACGCCACGACCTTCCCGCAGATGCTGCTCGCCGGCCTCGGCGTCGGGCTTGCCGGCGGCTCCTTCGCGGTCGGCGTCGCCTATGTCTCGCCCTTCTTCCCGGCGGAAAAGCAGGGCACGGTGCTCGGCATCTTCGGCGCGGGCAATGTCGGGGCGGCGCTGACGAAGTTCCTCGCGCCCTTCGTGCTCGTGGCCGCCGGCTGGCAGATGGTCGCGGAGATCTGGGCGGCGGCGCTGATCTTCACCGCCTGTCTCTTCTGGTTCACCACCAGCGACGACCCGGCCTTCCGCGCGCGCCGCGAAGGCAAGGCACCGAAGCGCAGCCTGCTTGCGGAATTCGCCCCTCTGAGGAAGGCGCAGGTCTGGCGCTTCTCGCTCTACTATTTCTTCGCCTTCGGCGGCTTCGTGGCGCTGGCGCTCTGGCTGCCGCGCTACCTCGTCGGCGTCTACGGCTTCGACATCGCGACGGCCGGCATGGTCGCCGCCGCCTATTCCATCCCCGGCAGCATCTTTCGCGCGCTCGGGGGCATGCTGTCGGACCGCAAGGGCGCGCGCTCCGTCATGTACTGCATGTTCGCCGTCTCCGCCGTCGCGACGCTCGTCCTGTCGCTGCCGTCGGGCGTCACGCCCGCCCTCTTCATCGTCACCGTCTTCGTGCTCGGCTTCGTCATGAGCCTCGGCAAGGCGGCGGTCTACAAGCATATCCCGGCCTATTATCCCGATGGCGTCGGCGCGGTCGGCGGCGTGGTCGGCATGGTCGGCGGGCTCGGCGGCTTCGTGCTGCCCATCGCCTTCGGCCTGCTCAAGGATGCGACCGGCCTGTGGTCGAGCTGCTTCCTGCTGCTCTTCGCCGTCGTCGCCGTCTCGCTCCTCTGGATGCACCTTTCCATCCGCCAGATGGAGCGCCCCTCCGTCTCGGCCGTCGCAGCGTAACGTTTAGGAAATCCCATGACCGAGAAACTCGTCATCGTCGGCAATGGCATGGCCCCCGGGCGCATGCTGGAGCACCTCCTCGAAAAGGCCCCCGGCCAATACGAGGTCACCATCTTCAACGCCGAGCCGCGGGTGAACTACGACCGCATCATGCTCTCGCCCGTCCTTTCCGGCGAGAAGGACTACGAACAGATCATCATCCACGGCGACGGCTGGTACATCAAGCACGGCATCACGCTCTACAAGGGCCACCGCATCGTCGCCATCGACCGCAACGCCAAGACCGTCACCTCCGACCACGGCGTTACGGAAAGCTACGACAAGCTGGTGATCGCCACCGGCTCCGTGCCCTTCATCCTGCCGGTGCCCGGCCATGACATGCCCGGCGTCATCACCTATCGCGACCTCGACGACGTGCAGGCCATGCTGCTCGCCGCCCAGTCGCGCGAAAAGGCCGTCGTCATCGGCGGCGGCCTCCTCGGCCTCGAAGCCGCCGCAGGGCTCGCCGGCCGCGGCATGGACGTGACCGTGCTGCACGTCATGCCCACGCTGATGGACCGCCAGCTCGACCCGGCCGCCGGCTATCTCCTGCAACGGGAGCTGGAAGGGCGCGGCATCAAGATCGTCTGCAAGGCCAACACCAAGGCCATCGTCGGCAACGGCAAGGTCGAGGGCATCGAACTGGACGACGGCCGCGTCATCCCCGCGACGCTCGTCGTCATGGCCGTCGGCATCCGCCCCAGCGTCGGCCTCGCCAGGGAGGCGGGCCTTGCCGTCAACCGCGGCATCGTCGTCGACCACGGCATGCAGACCTCCGACGGCAGCATTCTCGCCCTCGGCGAATGCGCGGAAGTGGGCGGCATGGTCTACGGCCTCGTCGCGCCGCTCTACGAGATGGCCCGCGTCGCCGCCGCCCATCTTGCCGGCGAACGCACCGCCGCCTTCGTCCATTCCGACACACCGACCAAGCTGAAGGTCACCGGCATCGAACTGTTCTCGCTCGGCGATTTCGCGGACGGCGACGACCGGGAGGAGATCGTGCTGCGCGACGCTTCCGCCGGCGTCTACAAGCGGCTGGTGCTGAAGGACAACCGCATCATCGGCACCGTGCTCTTTGGCGAGACGGCCGACGGCGCCTGGTTCAACGACCTCAAGAAGAAGGCCACCGACATTTCCGAGATGCGCGAGACGCTGATCTTCGGCCAGGCCTATCAGGGGGGCTCCCCGCTGGACCCTATGGCGGCCGTTGCAGCCTTGCCGGATGATGCGGAAATCTGCGGCTGCAACGGCGTCTGCAAGGGCAGGATCGTCTCGGCGATCACGGAAAAGGGCCTGACCTCGCTCGACGATGTGCGCGCCCACACCAAGGCGTCCGCCTCCTGCGGCTCCTGCACGGGCCTTGTCGAGCAGCTGATGACGCTGACGCTCGGCGACAGCTACAACCCCGCCGCCGTCACGCCCATGTGCGGCTGCACCGAGCTTGGCCATGACGACGTGCGCCGGCTCATCAAGGCAAAGGGGCTGAAGACCATTCCCGCCGTGCTGCAGGAACTGGAGTGGAAGACCTCCTGCGGCTGCGCCAAGTGCCGCCCGGCGCTGAACTACTACCTCGTCTGCGACTTCCCGGACGAATATGCCGACGACTACCAGTCCCGCTTCATCAACGAGCGCGTGCACGCCAACATCCAGAAGGACGGCACCTATTCCGTCGTGCCGCGCATGTGGGGCGGGGTCACCAACGCCGGCGAACTGCGCGCCATCGCCGATGTGGTGGACAAGTTCGAGATCCCGCTGGTGAAGGTGACGGGCGGCCAGCGCATCGACCTGCTCGGCATCGAGAAGGAGGACCTGCCCGCCGTCTGGGCCGATCTCGGCAAGGCCGGCTTCATCTCCGGCCAGGCCTATGCGAAGGGCCTGCGCACGGTAAAAACCTGCGTCGGCTCGACCTGGTGCCGCTTCGGCACGCAGGATTCCACCGGGCTCGGCATCCGCATCGAGAAATTCATGTGGGGCTCGTGGACGCCGGCCAAGCTGAAGCTCGCCGTCTCCGGCTGTCCGCGCAACTGCGCGGAAGCGACCTGCAAGGACATCGGCGTCATCTGCGTGGATTCCGGCTTCGAGATCCACTTCGCCGGCGCGGCCGGCCTCGACATCAAGGGCACGGAGGTCCTCGGCCTCGTCAAGACCGAGGACGAGGCGCTGGAGCATATCGTGGCGCTGACGCAGATGTACCGCGAGCAGGCGCGCTATCTGGAGCGCATCTACAAATGGGCCAAGCGCGTCAGCCTCGACGAGATCCGCCGCCAGATCATGGGTGACGCGGACAAGCGCAAGGCCTTCTACGACCGCTTCGTCTTTTCCCAGAAATTCGCGCAGGTCGATCCGTGGTCGGAGCGCGTCTCCGGCAAGGACAAGCATGAATTCAAGCCGATGGCGACCATCGGCTACGGCGAGGCGGCGGAATGAGGAGCATGGACATGAGCTGGTTTGCGATCGGCAACATCGCCGATATCCCGCTGCGCGGCGCACGCTGCGTGAAGACGCCGCAGGGCAAGATCGCGGTCTTCCGCACCGCGGAAAACGAGGTCTTCGCCATCGAGGACCATTGCCCGCACAAGGGCGGGCCGCTGTCGCAGGGCATCGTCCACGCCAGGGCCGTCACCTGCCCGCTGCACAACTGGGTGATCTCGCTGGAGACCGGCAAGGCGCTGGGCGCCGACGAGGGCGCGGTGAGGACCATCCCGCTGCGCAACGAGGGCGGGGCGCTGTTCATCGCGCTCGAAAGCCTGATGGCGGCGGCGGAGTAGGCTATGGCAGGAACCAGCCTCGCCCCTCATCCGGCTGCCGCCACCTTCTCCCCGTCGGGGCGGGGAGAAGGGCGCTGGAGCACCGGCATTGCCACATCCTCCTTCTCCCCGCTTGCGGGGAGAAGCTCCCGGCAGGGGGATGAGGGGCGTGCGGCGCTCCGAAACGGAGCCGCCCATGCCCGTTGAGACGAAAACCACCTGCCCCTATTGCGGCGTCGGCTGCGGGGTCGTCGCGACGGTCGGCGAGGACGGCGCGGTCTCCGTCAGGGGCGATCCGGACCATCCGTCGAACTACGGCCGCCTCTGCTCCAAGGGCTCGGCGCTGGCCGAGACGATCGACCTCGACGGGCGCCTGCTTCATCCGGAAATCGGCGGCGAGCGGGCTTCGTGGGATGAGGCGCTCGACCGCGTCGCCGAGCGGTTTTCCGCCGCCATCGCCGAGCACGGGCCGGATTCCGTCGCCTTCTACGTCTCCGGCCAGTTGCTGACGGAGGACTACTACGTCGCCAACAAGCTGATGAAGGGCTTTTTCGGCGCGGCGAACATCGACACCAATTCGCGGCTGTGCATGTCCTCCTCCGTCGCCGGCCACCGCCGCGCCTTCGGGGCAGACACCGTGCCGGGCAGTTACGAGGACCTGGAGCTTGCCGACCTCGTCGTCCTCACCGGCTCGAACCTCGCCTGGTGCCATCCGGTGCTCTACCAGCGGCTGGCGGCGGAAAAGGCGCGCCGGCCGGGCCTGAAGGTGGTGGTCATCGATCCGCGCCGCACCATGACGGCCGATATCGCCGACCTGCACCTCGCCATCCGCCCGGACAGCGACGTGGCGCTCTTTGCCGGCCTGTTCTCCCATCTCGTCACAAGCGGCGCGGTGGACCAGAATTTCGTCGGCGCGCATACGACGGGCTTTTCCGATGCCTTCGCGGCGGCGATCCCCTTCGGCGACGTGCTGGAGCGGACCGGCCTGCCGGCCATGCAGCTTCGCGAATTCTACCGGCTGTTCACGGCGAGCGAGAAGGTGGTGACCTGCTACAGCCAGGGCGTCAACCAGTCCTCGTCGGGCACCGACAAGGTCAACGCCATCCTCAACTGCCATCTCGCGACGGGCCGCATCGGCCGGCCGGGCATGGGGCCCTTCTCGCTGACCGGCCAGCCCAACGCCATGGGCGGGCGAGAGGTCGGCGGCCTTGCCAACATGCTCGCCGCCCACATGGCGATCGAGAATGCGGAAGACCGCGACCGGGTGCAACGCTTCTGGCATGCGCCGACGATTGCCGAACGGCCGGGGCTGAAGGCGGTCGACCTGTTCCAGGCGGTGGCGGAGGGGCGCATCAAGGCGCTGTGGATCATGGCGACAAACCCCGTCGTCTCGATGCCGGACGCCGACGCCGTTGAAGCGGCACTAGAAACCTGTCCCTTCGTCGTCGTCTCCGACATCCTGCGCGAGACCGACACCGCCCGCCACGCCCATGTGCTGCTGCCCGCGCTCGGCTGGGGCGAGAAGGACGGCACGGTCACCAATTCCGAGCGCCGCATCTCCCGCCAGCGCAACTTCCTCGAGGCCCCCGGCGAGGCCCGGGCGGACTGGTGGCAGCTTGCCGAGGTCGCAAGGCGCATGGGGTTTGGACAAGCCTTCGCCTATGAGACACCGGCGGAAATCTTCGCCGAGCACGCCGCGCTCTCCGCCTTCGAGAACCGGGAAAGCCGCGATTTCGATATCGGCGCCCATGCCGGCATCGAGGGGGCGGCCTATGACGCGCTCTCCCCCTTCCAATGGCCGCAGCCGGCAGGGCAAGGGCCGGCGGAAACCCGCTTCTTCGCCAAGGGCGGCTTCTACCATCCGGATGGCAAGGCGCGCTTCGTCGCCGTCGCGCCCGCCGCTTCCGACCGCACGGACGAGGCCCATCCCTTCACGCTCAACACCGGCCGCATCCGCGACCAGTGGCACACGATGACGCGCACGGGCAAAAGCGCCCGCCTCTCCGCCCATATCGCCGAGCCCTTTGCCGAACTCCACCCGCGCGACGCGCTGGAGATCGGCGTGGCGCCGGCCGGCCTCGTCGAGGTCGAGAGCCCGCTGGGCCGGGTGGTCCTGCGCGCCCTCGTCACCGACCGCCAGGCGCGCGGCAGCATCTTCGCGCCGATGCACTGGAACGACCAATATGCGGCGAAGGCCCGCATCGACGCGCTCGTGCCGCCGGTGACGGACAGGATTTCCGGCCAGCCGGCCTCCAAGAACGTCGCCGTCGCCGCCCGCCCCTTCAAGCCCGCCGCCTATGCCTTTGCGGTGTCGCGGGCGAAACCCGAAGCGCTCGACGCCGCCTACTGGGCGCTGGCGAAGGCCGAGGGCGGCTGGCGGCTGGAGCTTGCCTTCGATGGGGCGGCGGAGGACTGGGCCGGCTGGTGCCGCCGCGCCTTCGCCATCCCCGGCGACGTCGAGCCGCTCGGCTATGCCGACCGGCAGACGGGCGAGATCCGCCTCGCCTTCTTCGACGGGCCAAGGCTGCTCGCCGCCTTCTTCCTCGCACGCGAGCCGGTAGCGGTGGCGCGCAACTGGGCGATCGCCGAGCTTGCCGCCGCGCATACGAACCCGCGCAAGCGCTTCTCCCTGGTCGCCGGCCGGCCGGGGGCGGACAAGCCGGATCCCGGCGCCACGGTCTGCGCCTGCTTTTCCGTCGGCGTCAACCAGATCGTCGCGGCGGTGCGCGGCGGGTGCCACAGCGTCGAAGCGGTGGGCGCGGCCCTCAATGCCGGCACCAATTGCGGCTCCTGCCGCGGGGAGATCCGCGGCATCATCGAGGGATGCCGGGCCGCGGCGGCGGAGTAGCGCGTCAGGGCGCGACCTGGCGGAGGCCGCCGAGGGCGTCCTGCACGTCGCGGCGGCCCTCGGCCGCTTCCGGATAGACGGCATAGACCGGATAGGGGAATTCGGGCGCGTCCTCCACCCGCTCGAGTTCCCCTGCCGCAAGATAGGGCGCGACCGTGCCCCGGCGGAAATAGCCCATGCCGCCGGTGCGCAGGATATAGTGTAGGGCGAGCGGGCCGAAATCCACCTGCAGCGCCGGTTCGGCGAAGGCCGCCGTGCCGAAGCCGCCCTGCCCGGCAAATTGCGAGCCCCAGTCGACATGCACATAGTCCGGCGCGCCGCCCTCCCCCGGGCCGCCCGCCTTGCGCACCAGCACCAGCCGTTCCTCCTCCACCAGCTCGACCCGGAAGCCGGGCATCAGCTTCGGCGCATAGAGGACGGCGATGTCGAGCACGCCGGTGCGAAGCTGTTCGAGCAGCAGGTCGGCAATGCCGACCCGCGCATGGACGGCGATTGCCGGGCAATTGCCCTTCATCCAGACGAGCCAGTCGAGCAGAAGCGGGTTCCACAGGCTCATCTCGCCGCCCACCGCCACGACGGAGGTGCGGCCGGGCGGCACGGTGAGCTGCTGGCGCGCCCGCTCCCACACCTGGACGAAGGACTGGGCGAAACGCTCGAATTCGCGGCCGGCCGCCGTCAGCGCCGCCCCATTGCGCGTGCGCACGAAAAGCTTGCGCCCCAGCGCCTCCTCCAGCGTGCGGATGCGCGCGCTGACCGTGGTCTGGGTGATGTGCAGCCGCTCGGACGCCTTCAGGAAGCTGCCGGTATGGACGATTTCGAGGAAGGTGCGCGCCCGGTCGATATCCATGAAATGCCCCGTTGAGTGCAACTAGTGCATTATCCGACGCCGAAGCGATCTCGCTTCGGCTGGAAATGCCCTATCCTGCCTTCATACAGGATTCGATGCCCCGCGCCTGCCGTCTTTGCGGCCCGCCGGGCGCCGCCTCACAGCGTGGCGAGCCGGCTGTTGTCCAGCCGCCCGCCATAGGCCTTGCGCATGGCGATCTTCTCTTCCAGCGCGGCGATGACCGTGTCGGAGAAATTGGTCTCGTAGAGCTGGGCCAGATTGCCGAGCCCGCCCGGCGTGAAGACGTTGATCTCCAGAATCTTGTCGCCGACGATATCGAGGCCAACGAGGAACATGCCGTCCTCGACGAGCTTGGGGCGCACCGCCTCGACCACGGCGAGCATGGCGGGCGTCACCTCCACCGGCGCCGGCCCGCCGCCGACATGCACGTTGGAGCGGATCTCGCCCTTGGCCGGCACGCGGCGGAAAGCGGCATACTTTCCCTCGCGCATCAGCGGCCGGCCGTTCATGACGAAGAAGCGCACGTCGCCCTCGCTCGCCTCGGGCATGAAGCTCTGGGCGATGAGATAGCCTTCGCCGCTCACCGCCTCGAAGATCTGGTTGAGGTTCTGGTCGTCGGGCGAGGCGACCTTGAAGACGTTCTTGCCGCCCGAGCCCTGCAAGGGCTTGATGATCGCCCCCTTCTTCTTCTCGCCGGCGATGAAGCCGCGGATCTCCTCGATGCTCTTGGAGACCAGCGTGGCCGGGCGCACGGAGGGCGGGAAATCCTGCAGGTAGAGCTTGTTCTGCGCCTTGGCGAGGCCCGCCGGATCGTTGACGACCAAAGTGCCGCGCAGCGCGGCGAGCCGCCCGAACAGCGCCCCCGCATGGGCCGCCCAGGGCCGGTCCGTCACGTCGAGCGAGGGGTCATTGCGCAGGAACAGGACGTCGATCTCCGCGACGTCGAAGATGCGCGTCTCGGTGTTCTCGCCCTGCAGGTCCTTGTGCAGCGTCTCCGGCTTCTTGTAGCCGGCCGAGGGCAGCACGAGGCCGCGCACGGCGAGGCTGTCATCCGCGCGAAGCACGAAATCGCCGGGCGTGACGTAGCAGATCTCGTGGCCGCGGTTAAGCGCGGCGAGCGCGAGCGTCGTCGTGGTGAAGTGCGGGGTTTCGTCGGCAATGGAATTGACGAAGAAAGCGATGCGCATGAAGAGCCTCCTCAGGCGATGAGTTCGAGGGGTGAAAGGCCGGCGCGCAGCCGGGCAAGACGGTCGTCCGCGCCCTTGGCGCTCATGAATTGCGGTGTCAGGCGGGGCGCCTTGGCAAGGCCGCGCAGGCTGAGTTCCTGCATGACGGCGAAATGGCGGGCCGCGATCTTGCCGAGCCAGAAGGGTTCCAGATCGCCGCCGCCGCGCAGATGCGCGAGGATTTCGAGAAGCCCGCGCAGATAGACCGCGTCCTTGGCGAGCCCGCCGCCGCGGTGGAGCCGCAGCGCGATGTTGAAGGCGCCGGGCGGGGCAAAGCCGTGCTCGCGCGTCAACAGCCGGTAGGTCTCCACGAAGCCCGCCCCGTCGAGCATGGCCGCGCAGGCGACCACCCGCGCCGCAATCAGCCGGAGGCGCGCCGTCGTCATGCCGCCGACGAGATATTCGGCCAGCACCGCCAGCCCCTCCTGCGCGCCCTCGTAGCCGGCAAGGCCGGAGCGGAAGAGCCGCAGCCCGTGGCCGGAGCCGTTGCAATAGGTGAGGAGGTGCACGCCGACCTCATGGCTCAGCAGCGCCTCGACCCGCTCGCGCGCCATCGTCGTGGTGCGAGCGATCAAGAGCCGGTCGCTCGACACCATCAGCCCCGGCGGAAGGTCGTTCCGCACCTCGACGGTCGGCGCGAAGGCGGAGAACTGCGCGCTGTAGCGCTCGATCATCGCCCGCGCCCGCCGCTCGACATAGCGGTGATCCACCGCCTGCGGGGTGGCCTTGCGGGCGGGCTTCGCGGTCGCCTCCAGGATATTGCCGGCGACTTTCATCAGCCGGCCGTCGACGGAGCCGTAAAGCGCGCGGCTCATCTCGACGAAGCGGGCATCCTCGCGGGCGGCGAGCATGGAAAGCTGGAGATCCAGCTCCTGCTGCTTCTCGCCATAGAGCTTTTCCAGGACGGGATCCTCGAACCGGTCGAGGGCAATGGAGAACAGCGCCTTCTTGCGCGCGGCGATGTCGATGGCGAGCGGGCGGTAGAGGAAGGTCGGCGCGCGGGCGCAGCCGGCGGCGCGGAATTCCTCGAAGGCGGCGTCGGCATTGATCGGCGTGACGGCGAGCAGGAAATCGAAGCTGGCGGCGATATCGTCCATGGCGCGGTCGGCGCGGGTCACCGCCTCGATGAAGACGCGCCGGCCGAGCGCCCGGTGGGTGGCGGGCGCCAGCGCGGTCTCGGTGCGGGCGAAGCGGCTTGCCGCGCGCAGCCCCGCATCGACCAGATGGGCGACGAGCCGGCCTTGCAGCTCCGGATAGACGGCGCGCGAGGTGGGCACCCGGTAGATCGGCGCGACGCGCACGGTGAGCGTCGGGATGTCCGGCAGGCGGCGGGCAAGGCCGGCATGGGGATCCTCGGCCAGCGACGGCCGCTCGATGCGCGGCGCGCGGTAGCGGCCCTCGATCTTCTCCACCGCGCCGACGAAGGCCGACTGCGCGCGCTCCGCCGCCGCATCGGGCGAGGCCGAGACGCTGATCTCGAACGGCGCGAGATAGGGCGTGTCCGCGGCACGCTGGTCGCGCGCGAGTTCGCCGAAATCGAGCACGAGGAAGGCGCCGAACTCCGCCCGCATCCGTTTCGCGACAAGCCGCACGATGGCGGCCGCTTCGGAAAGCGTATTGGCGATGAGATAGGCGGCATTCGCCATCGCTGCGGCGCGGGCGGCGGGTGCCGAGCGCCGGTTGAGATGCACGGCGAGAAACGGCAGCGGGCGGTCGAGATGCAGCCGGCCGCCGCGCGGCAGGTCGAGCCGGACGGGAAGGCCGCGCTCCAGCGCCGCCGCGACAGCGGCGAGTGGGTCCTCCTTGCGGCGTGCGCGCGGGCTCATGGCCTGTCTCCGCCCGGCATGGCCTCGAGCGCTGCCTCCAGCACGGGCAGGCTGGCGCGGACGGCGGCGCGAAGGGCGGCGATGGCGGCGCGGTCGGGCTCGCCCGTCCACTCGTCCATGAAGATCTTCTTGAATTCCACGGCGATGGCGCAGCCGCTGCGCGGAAAATGCGCGTGCACGAAGCGCGTCTGCTCGCCCTTGCCGGCAAAGGCGACGTTCTCCCGCACATCGAGCCGCCGGCCGGCGAAAGGCTGCGCGCGCAGCGCGGCCATGAAGGCATCGACCACCGGCGCCCAGAAGGCCCGGTCCATGGAGAAGGTGCCGATATTGATATCCGGCGCGTCGGCCTGTTCCGTCGGCGGCGCATCGGGGCCGGCGCGGCGGTGGTTGTAGCTGTGCATGTCGAGAAGGACGAAACGGCCATGGGCGCGCTCAATGTCCGACAGCACGGCCTTCAGCAGGGCATAATAGCCGTCATGCTGGCCGAGCAGGCCTTTCAGCGCCGCCTCGCCGGGCGGGTCGGCCCAGATGTCGAGGCCCCAGGCCTGCTCCGGGCTGAGGTAGACCGCCCCGTCGCGCGGCCGGTTCAGGTCCACCTCGAAGCGCGAGCGGTGGACGACGAGGCGGTTGCCGAGATCGCAGATGAAGGCGGCGGTGAACGGGTCCTCCTCGCGCAGCCGGCCGGCGGCGTCGAGCTTCATGCGCGCGGCAAGGTCGCCGCGCAGCAGGTGGCCATCGTGGATGGCGGTGCCTATGAGCGGGGAGTGCGCCCGCGCCAGGCTCCAGAGCGCCTCTTCCCGCCGTTCATCCGTCTTGTTCAGGTCCGTCATGCAGCCATAACGCGAAAGATGATTTTGCGTTCCCTTGGCCTCGCCGGATCGGCATGGGGCGTCTTGCACAGGCGTGCGAAAACCTGTGCGAAGGCGGGCGCGGAACCGGGCGGGGCTTCCACATCAATTTCCTGCTTTTCCGGGGAAATCTGCCGCGCTGCGGCTTTGCACAGGGCGAAGACTATGCGCAAATATGCACAGACGCTACAGGAGGCAGCAAGACGTGTCGACATTAAGGTCCAGGCCGAAAAAGGCCTCGGTCAGCGCCATCCGCGTGGCCGAGCTTGCGGGCGTCTCGCGCTCGGCCGTCTCGCGCACCTTCACCGACGGGGCCAGCGTTTCGCCGGCGACGCGCGCCAAGGTGCTCGCGGCGGCGGAAAAGCTCGGCTACCACGTCAACCACCTGGCGCGCGGGCTGATCCACCACCGGTCGGGCATCGTCTGCATGATCGTGGCGGAGCTGCAGGCGCCCTTCCATTCCAACGTGGTGGAGATCACCACGCGCAAGCTGCAGGCGATCGGCAAGGTGGTGATGGTGCTGAACACCGCCGGCCAGCCGGACAATGTCGAGGCGGCGCTGCGCCAGACGCTGAACTACCGCGCCGACGCCACGGTGGTGGTGTCCGGCGCGCCGCCCGTGTCGCTGATCGAGACCTGCATCGAGAACGGCCAGCGCGTCATCCTCATCAACCGCGACGACCTGATCGGGGGACCGGAGATCGTGCTGGTGGAAAACGAGAGCGCGGCGCGCGAGGCCTGCCTGATGCTGCACCGCGCCGGCTGTCGGCGCCTTGCCGTCGTCAGCTCGACGGCGGGCACGCCGAGCATCGTGGCGCGCGAACGGGCCTTCGTTGCAGCCGCCGCCGAACTCGGCATCGACGCGCCGGTGAGCCGCGCCGGGCCGACCAGCTACGCGACCGGCGCGGAGGGCGCGCGCCAGCTGCTCGGCGCCTCCAGCCGGCCGGACGGCGTGTTCTGCGTCACCGACCTTCTGGCGCTCGGCTTCATGGATGTGGCGCGGCTGGAATTCCGCCTTGAGATTCCCGAGGCGCTCTGCGTCGTCGGCTTCGACGACATCCCGCAGGCCGGCTGGCTCGGCTACAACCTCACCACCTTCCGCCAGCCGATCGGCGAGATCGCCGACCATATCGTCTCCATCATCGAGAAGGACGAGGCCGACCCCGCCCCGCCCAAGCGCCTGCCGACGCAGGTCGCCTGGCGCAAGAGCGTGCGGCCCTAGAATCTGTCAGGTTCATTCCGAACCTGACAGATTCTAGGTTTCTTTGTTTTCGTTTGTCTCCTCGGGAAAACCGGTTCCCACTTTTCCCTGACAAACTCTGGAGCAGGGCAATCGCATATGGAAAACCCCCTCTGCCTGCCGGCATCTCCCCCACAAGGGGGGAGAAAGCAAGGCGCTTGCTTTTCCGGTCCTTTTGGCCATCGAGGGCGCCGCGGGTAAATCCCTCCCCCTTGTAGGGAGGGGTTTCAAGCCAGAGGCGAATGCCCTGGGCCCTAAAGCGCCCGGACGACGAGGTCGGGCAGGCTGAGGGAGAAATCCCGGTTCGGCGGGCGGTCGAGATAGGCGCGCATCATGCGCAGCAGCGTGGAAAAGCGTGCCGGCAGGCCGTCGCCCTCGATCTGCGGGGCCCTTGCGCAGAGGTCGCGGTAGAAGGCGATCCGGTCGGGCGCAATGTCCGCATGGCTGAGCTCGCCCGCCTTGCGCAGCCGATACCAGTCCTCGACGAGTTCGTTCAGGCCGAAGGCCGGCGCGCCGGCGGCGGCGAGCCCCAGCGTTTCAAGAAGATCGGCGACCGTCGCCGTGCGCACGAATTCCACCATGTCGCGCGGCCATTCGCGCGCGAGATAGCGCCCGTGCACGAGGTTGACCAGATGGCGGCTGAGGAAGGTGCCGTGGTCGGGCGCGGAACTCGCGGCAGGCTCCTCCGCCCCTTCCCGCGCCGCCTCGGTGCGGTAGGCCGCAAAGGCCGCGTCGTGGCCGGGTACCTGCCGTAGCGAGAGCGTGCGGATCTCGCTGCGGTCGGCATAAAGGTCGACGATCTTCAGCCCCGGCCCGTAGCCGACCGGCGAGGGCACCGCGATGTTGACGAAGCGCCCCGCGCCCGTCTCGTGCCGCGCCGTGTCGTTGACATGGAGATGGCCGGAGAAATGCAGGGAAACGCCGGTGGCGGCGAAGGCATCGGCCACCGCGGGTGTCGGCGCGCGGCGGGCAAGGCCGGTGGCGCCGAACAGCGCGACCTCCTCGCTCGACACGCCGCCGAGCGGATCGAGCGCCGGATAGTGCGAGAAGGCGACCAGCCGCTTGCCCTTCGCCTTCGCCCGCGCCGCCACATCCGCCATCCAGGCGAAGAGATGGGCGCGATGCGCGAGCACGGCCCGCCAGCCGCCGTCGGTCGGATCGTGGAATTCTCCGGGATCGGCAAGGTCGCGCGCCCCGTCGCGCGGCACGCAGACATTGGCGTCGACGGCGAGCACCCAGAGGCCTTCGACAGGCTCGACGAGATAGGAGGAATCGATCATCCGGCAGCGCGTGCCGCCGTCCGGGCTCACCGCCTCGTAGCTGCGGGCGTCCCAGGCCGGATCGGTGCCGAAGGGGCTTTCCCAGTGCAGGTCGCCGGCTTCCGGCGTGAAGCCGAGGCCCGAGAGCATGGCGAGCGCCTCCGCCGTGCCGAGCGTCGCCGCCTCCGGGCAATCGGCGCTTCTGAGGAGCCGCGGCATGCCGTCGGCCATGAGGAAGCTCTTGTCCTGCGGCCGGCCGGCAAGGGCGTAGAAATCGTGGTTGCCGGGGGTCATCAGCACGCGGATGCCGTGGCGCTCGCGATAGTCCGCGACAAGGGCGAGCGCGGCGCGGATGTTCGGCCGCTGGCCGTCGTCGGTGAGGTCGCCGACAAGAAGCACGGTCTTCACGCCCGCCGCGGCGACATGGTCCAGCGCGGCGCGGAAGGCCGGGATGCTCTCGTTGAAGACGCGCGTCGAGGCGGCGGTCTCGGCAAAGCTGCGGATGGCGCCGGGCAGGCCGGAACCCTCGGGAATCCACGCGCAATCATGCACATGCGGATCGGCGATGACGGCGATGCGGATCATGCGGTGGCCCTTGCGGGGGCGTCGGCGCGGTCCGCCTCGACAAGGCGCACCCAGCCGGCAGCGCTCTCGGCGGCGGCGACAAGCATGGGCTTCGGCGTCTCGTGCCATTCGTCGGGGCGCAGCTCGCGCTTCACCCGCACATGATCGACCGCGGAGCCAAGCGTCGGGAACTCGCCGGGGATCTGCAAATGCAGCAAGAGCGCGGCGAGGATCACCGAGCGGGAGCGCCCGGCGCGGCAGTTGACCAGCACGTTGCCGCGCTCGCGCATGGGATAGCTCGGCTTTTCCGGCAGCACCTGCTGCAAGGCGCCGAGCAGTTGATAATAGCCGGCGAGGAACATCGTGTCGGGATTGCCGGGGCCGTCGACGATGCCGAGCTTGTAATAGCGGATGGGCGCCGGGCCGTAGCCGACGCGGCTGTCATGGGAGACCTCGTCGGGCGCGGCGACATAGTTGAAGTCGAGATTGACCGCGCAGTTGAGCACGGTGGAAATGCCGTTCTCGCGCAGCAGCGGCACGTCCGACGCCCCCTCGCGGCCGCCGACGAAGAGATCGACGCCGAAGCCCGGCAGGTTCTCGTAGACGCGGCTGATCGGCGGGCGGTCGTAATGACGGGTCTTCTTTTCGGTCATGCGGTTCTCCGATGCTCTTCTTCCGCCGCGGCCAGCAGGTCCGGCCCGGTCAGAAGGGGAATGCCCGTCGCCTCCGACAGGATGGCGGCGACGCCCGGCGCGGCGGCCAGCACCGCCGCGCCGGCGGTCAGCCCGCCGAGCGACAGGAACGGCCCCGTCACCCCGCCCGCCTCGCGCACGAGGAGGAGGCCGGCAAGGCAATCCCAGGAATTCATGTGCAGCTCCGCATAGCCGTCGCTGCGCCCGTCGGCAACATAGGCGAGCCCCAGCGCCCCGCAGGCACCGCGCCGCACATTGCTGCCCGCCTCGAACAGCGCGTTGAGCGCGCCAATGTAGCGGGCGAGCGGCCGGCGGTTCGACCAGCCCATTTCGAAGGAGGTGGCGGTGATGTCGGTCGTGGCGGCAACGCGGATCGGCATGCCGTTGCGGTGCGCCCCGCGGCCGAGGCGGGCGAAATGGACCTCGTCCAGCACCGGGTTGACGATGGCGCCGAGCTGCACCTCGCCGTTGGCGATGAAGGCGATGGCGACGCAGAAATGCGGGATCGCCCGGGCGAAATTGGCCGTGCCGTCGATGGGATCGACCACCCAGGCCTGCCGGCCGGGCTCGCCGCCGCTCTCCTCGCCAAGGAAGCCGTCCTCGGGGAAAGCCTCGGATATCCGGGCGCGAAGATGGTCCTCCACCTGCCCGTCGGTCTCCGTCAGGTAGTCCTGCGGGCCCTTCATGCTGACCGCCTGGCCCGCCTGCCGGGCAAAGCCGGCGCGGGCAAGCTCCGCCGCCTCGCGGACCAGATCGTGCAGGAAAGCCTCCCGGCGATCGATCGCCCCGTCGTCAATGCTCATGTGCCCTGTCTTTCCTGCCCTGTTCGTCATTTTCAATCCGTCATTCCCGCCGCAAGGGCGGCAGGCGGGCCGGGGAACGGCCCGCCCGTCTTTCGCTCAGCGCTTGTAGTGGACGCGCCAGAAATCCTGCCAGTCCTGCCGGCTGTCCCAGTCTTCGAGGCCCGTGGCCGGGTCGTAGTTCAGCAGGGTCTCGAGATGCTTGCCGATGCCCGACGGCTCGTCGGCCGGCAGGCCGACGGTGCGGTTGCTGGACAGCTTGCCGTCCTCGGCCTGCGGCGCGATGCCCTCGGCCGTCATGGCATAGTGGACGAAGAGCTTTGCCGTGTTCGGGCTGTCCGAGCCCTTGACGATGACGCCGACCGTCGGGTTGGAGAAGCCGATGATCGGATCCACCCCGGCGCAAAGGCCGAGCGAGAAGCCCTTGCCCGTATTGTCGCGGAACTTGGCCGAGGCGACGAGACCGACGAAGGGCTCGCTCTGGCCGGGCGCGGCAACGGCCTCGGCAGCGGCGGAATCCGAATCCGTCAGCAGCGGGCCGTTGGCGGCAAGCGCCGCCACGAAGGCCTCCGTCGCGCTGCCGAGGTCGCTCTCCAGCTTCTTGCCGTACTGCTTCTCGTAGGCGGCGGCGATCTTGTCGTCGATGCGGCTGCGCATCTGGTTGAACCAGTCGGTGTAGGACGGCTTGCCGAGCGGATCCTGCATGGCGACCTTGCCCTTCCACTCCGCCTCCGTGAGCTGCCAGATATTGGTGATCGGGCACTTGTCGTAGAGCTTGGTGTTGTAGGCGAGGATGTTCGGGCCCGACACGATCAGCAGCGGGTTGTGCGCCTCGGGCGAGATGTCCTTGGCCAGATCCGGCGGCACCCAGTTCTCCACGAAGCCGGCGGGCATCAACTGGCCGACCACCGCCGAGGGATCGGAGATGAAGGACACGTCCGTCTGGATATTGCCCGACTGGGATTCGCGGATGATCGTTTCGAGCTGGGCGGTCGCCTTGGATTTCGAGCCCTCCGCCTTCAGCCCGTATTTGGCGTTGAACGCCTCGACCATGTCGACGATCTTGCCGGTGCTGTCATAGACCGTCAGCGGCGGCTCCTTCTTCGCCGCCTCGACGAGGGCGTCGAGGTTGAAATCCTCCGCCAGCGCCCCGCCGGCCATGCACAGCGCCAGCGCGACGCCTGCCAGTAAACCGTATTTCCGCATGCTCTCCTCCTCCAGCTTCGCCCCATCCGTCTCTTCCCATCGGATGGCGCGGGTTTCAGTTTCCGTTTCGGTTCAGGCGGCCTGCGCCAGCGTGTCGTCGGCGCCGGCAAGCCTGAGGCCCGCCGCGTCGAAGACATGCATGGCCGTCGGCCGGGCATGGACGAAGACCCGCTCGCCGCCCTTCAGCACCGGGCATTCGGTGGTGGTGGCGAAAAGGGCGCGGCCATCGACCTTCAGCTCGATGATCCAGCTTCCGCCGGTCGGCAGGATGCCGGTGACCTCGGCCGCATGGCGGAAGCTGTCGCCGGGAACGGCAGCCTCCGAGCGCGCGATCTGCAGGGCCTCGGGCCGAAAGCCCACCGAGCCGATCCCCGCGCTCTCGCCGAGCCGACCGGCGAGCCAATGCGATGCGGCGCGATCCAGCGCATGGCCGGTCGCGGTTTCGAGAATGTTGATCGGCGGGCTGCCGACGAATTCGGCGACGAAGCGGTTGGCCGGCCGGTCGTAGATGTCGTTGGGCGTGCCGAGCTGCTGCAGCCGGCCTTCGTTCATGACGGCGATGGACGTGGCGAGCGTCATCGCCTCCCACTGGTCGTGCGTGACGAAGACGATGGTGGTGCCGAAGGCGGCATGGATGCGCTTCAGCTCGGCGCGCATTTCCAGCCTGAGGCGCGCGTCGAGGTTGGACAGCGGCTCGTCGAGCAGCAGCACGCCGGGATTGACCACCAGCATGCGGGCGAGCGCCACGCGCTGCTGCTGGCCGCCGGAAAGCTGCGAGGGATAGCGGTGCCGGTACTTCTCGATGTCCAGCGCCTTCATGACCTCGGTCACGCGCGCCTCGCGCTCGGCCTTCGGCACCTTGCGCAGGCGCAGGCCGAAATCCGTGTTGCGCTCGATGGTGAGATGCGGCCAGAGCGCATAGGACTGGAAGACGAGGCCCATGCCGCGCCTTTCCGGGCCGATGAAGGCGCCGCGCGCCGGGCTGTCGACGATCTTCTCGCCGACGCCGATCTCGCCGTCCGTCAGGTTCTCCAGACCCGCGATCATGCGCAGCGTCGTCGTCTTGCCGCAGCCGGAGGGGCCGAGCAGGCACATGAACTCGCCGTCGCGGATGTGAAGGTCGAGGTCGCTCACCGCATTGGGCGAGCCGGCGCCGTAGGATTTCTGCACATTGCTGAGAACGATATCGGGCATCAGTTTCCAAGTCCCTCGGCAAGATTGGTGCGGGTGAGCCGCTGGGCGAGCACCGTGCCGCCATAGGCAAGGCCGGCGATGATCAGCACCACGGCATTGGCGGCCTGGGTGTAGTTGTAGTCGACGAGGCGCAGCGAGAAGGTGGTCAGCACGTCCGTGGCGGGCACGGCGAGGATGACGAAGAGGCTGAGCCCCTTGATGCCCGAGATGAAGGGCAGCAGGATGCCGGTGACGAGCGAGCCCTTCTGGATGGGGATGACGATGGACGTCATGCGGCGGAACCAGCCGGCGCCGACGATCTGCGCCGCCTCCTCCGGCTCCTTGCCGAGCTGCATCATGGCCGAGATGCCGGCGCGCGACGCATAGGGCATCTGGTCGGCCATCAAGGCGAGGATGAGGATCAGCGTCGTGCCGTAGAGGCCGGGGATCGGCCCGCGCTGCACGGCGAAGAGCGAGAGATAGGCCGCGGCAAAGGCGATGCCGGGCACCAGATAGGGCATGAAGGTGACCTGCCGCAGGAAGATCGCCAGCGGGCGGATGGTCGTGCGCACCACGACATAGCCCGTCAGCACGCCGAGGATGCCCGAGCAAACCGAGGCGATGCCGACGATGGAGAGCGTGTTCAGCGCGGCCTGCCAGAGGTCGGGGCTGAGCAGGATGCCGGTGCGCATGGCGATGGTCGGCAGGTCCCGGCCGATCCAGTAGTCGAGCGTGAAGTTCGACCAGGCGAAGCTGCCGGGCTGGTGCATGACCGTCGAGAGTGCCAGCGTCAGGAGCGGCATGCCGACCGAGACGAGGAAGACGGCAGCGGCAAAGCCGCTGGCCGGCCAGCGCCAGGATTTCAGCCGCGACAGCCGGTTCATCGCGCCCTTGGAGCCGACGGTGACGAAGCGGCGCGCCTCGCGGGCGAGATGCGCGTCGACCATGATGGCGAGAACGCCGATCAGCATGATGGCGCCGGCGAGTACGCCCGCAACGCCCGTCTGGCGCGAGCCGATGGAACGGTAGAGCGAGGTCGCCAGCACGTCGAACTTCACCGGCAGGCCGAGCACATAGGGCACGCCGAACTCGCCGAGGCATTTGGCGAAGATGAGGAGCACCGCCGAGAGCAGCGCGGGGCGCATCAGCGGCAGGATGATCTGCAGGGCGACCACCCGGCCCGGCGCGCCGAGAATACGCGCGCTGTCCTCCAGCTGGCTGTCGAAACGGCGCAGCGCCGAGCCGAACAGCAGGATGACGAAGGGGGTATAGTGCAGCGCGAGGATGATGGTGATCGGCACCTGGCCATAGGCGAGCCAGTCCGGCGGCGAAAGGCCGATCGCCTCGAACCAGCCCGGCTGGCCGCCGACGGTGCGGTTCTTGAACAGCGTGGTCCAGGCGAGCGCGAAGGTCCAGGCCGGCAGCATGTAGGGCACGATGAGGGCGGTGGCGAACCAGCGGCGGCCGAACATGTCGGTGCGCGCGATCAGCCAGGCGAGCACGCCGCCGACCGACAGCGAGATGGCGATGGCGCCGAAAGCCACCTTCAGCGTGTTGGCGAGCGGCTCCCAGAAGAGATCGTAGGCCACCGGCGAGGCGAAGGCGCGGTAGAGATAATAGGCGGTGAAGCTGCCCGTTTCGCCCGCCGTGCGCCGCTCGTCGCCGAACTGCACGGTCGCCGCATCCGCAAGGATCGACAGGATCGGCACCACGATGAGATAGGCAAACAGCGCCGCCATGAGGACGGCGATCACCGTCGTCGGCTCGCGCAGCGCCAGCCGCAACCGGTAGCGCCAGCGCGCGCCGCCAACAGGCGCCGGCGCTACCGCCGCATCAGACGAGGCCATGGCGCCCGCCTTGTGCGCTGCGGCACGTTTTCCCAACAGTTTTCGCAAAGCCGTGCAATGTTTCCTCCCCTGCCGGCTTCCGCCGGCCACCGCACCGATTTCGACCAAACCGGGAATGTTTCCTCCCATCCCGGTTGGTCAGTGGGCACAGTCAATCATTGAGGGTCGGTTCTTGTCAACACAATATTGCACAGCCGTGCATTGATGTGCGAAACCGGCTTGCGCGCCGGTTCGCTAGGCGAGCCCGGCCAGGCTTTCGAGGTCGGCGCGGGCGCCCGGGCCGGCGGCGACGACCGGCGATCCCCTGGTCAGCCGCTCGCCCTCCACCGGGAAGGGATGGTGCCAGCCGCCGGCCTCCTTCACGAGGCAATAGCCGGCAAGGCAATCCCAGGCGTGCATGTAGGGCTCGTAGTAGCCGACGAGCCGGCCGGCCGCGACATAGGCGAGCATCAGCGCGCCGGAGCCGTTGCGGATGAAGGTGCCGCCGGCCTGCAGCAGCCGGCTGACGATGTCGGCCATGGCCTCCGGCGTCACATGGCCGTTGGCGCCGATGCCGGTCATGGCGTTGCGCACGTTGCGGGTGGGATCGAGCGTCAGGACCCTGCCGTTGAGCTTGGCGCCCCTGCCGGCCGCGGCGGCATAGAGTTCGTTGTGGCAGGGCGCGCCGATGACGCCGATGACCGGCTCGGTCCCGTGCAGCACGGCGACCGAGACGCACCAGTTCGGCATGCCGCTGACGAAGGGCGCGGTGCCGTCGATGGGATCGACGACCCAGGTATAGCCGGAGGCGCCCGCCGTGTGGCCGAACTCCTCGCCGAGGAAGCCGTCGTCGGGAAACGTCGCCGCGACCCGCTCGCGGATCAGCTTCTCCACGTTGCGGTCGGCGATGGAGACGACGTCCTGCGGGTCGTGCTTGGTCTCGATCACCAGGCTGTCGCGGCGGTTGAAATAATCGAGCGCCATGGCCCCCGCCTCCTGGGCGATGGCCTTGGCGAGGACGAAGCGCCTGTCGAGGTCGGCCTCTTGTGACGTCATGCTGTTCTTCCTTGGGTAAGCAATTCCAGCAAAAGTGCGAAGCGGTTTTGCGTCCGGAATTGCGTAAAAACAAAAAGATAGAGCGGTTCCGCGATTCGAGGAAAAGCGGAATTGCTCTAGTTGCTGATGAGGGCGATGCCGCGGTTCTTGAAGCCGAGCGTGGCGTCGGAGGCGGCGGGCAGGATGCGGTCGACGGCATGGTCGACGATGAAGAGCGTGCCGACATCGGTCTCCACCTCGTATTCGACATGGTCGCCGAGATAGGCCGAATGCAGGATGCGGCCGGCCAGCCCCTCGCCGCGGCCTTCGGCGAGCGTCACGGCGCCGGGGCGCACCGCAAGGCTGGCAGCACCGGGTTTCGCCCGGCCGGCGGGCACGCGGTGCGTGAGGCTGCCGATGCGGATATCGGCCTCGGCGCCGTCGATGCCGACCACCTCGCAGGCGATGACATTCGCCTCGCCCATGAAATCGGCGATGAAGGAGGAGGCCGGGAACTCGTAGAGGTCGCGCGGGGCGCCCGACTGGGCGATCTCGCCGTCCTTCATGACGATGATGCGGTCGGAGACGGCGAGCGCCTCGTCCTGGTCGTGCGTGACATAGACGGCGGTGAAGCCGAGGCGCTGCTGGAGTTCGCGGATCTCCGTGCGCACCCGGCGGCGCAGGCGCGCGTCGAGGTTGGAGAGCGGCTCGTCGAGCAGCAGAACCTGCGGCTCCAGCACCAGCGCGCGGGCGACGGCGACGCGCTGCTGCTGGCCGCCGGAAAGCTCGGCCGGCAGCCGCCCGCCCATGCCGGCAAGGCCGACGAGCGAAAGCCCCTCCTCCGCCTTCTGGCGCGCCTCCTTGCGCGAGAGGCCGGAGGATTCGAGACCATAGGCGACATTGTCGAGCGAGGTCATGTGCGGGAAGAGCGCATAGGACTGGAAGACCATCGAGACGTCGCGCTCGTTGGCCGGCAGCATGGTGACGTCCTTGCCGCCGATGAGGATGCGCCCGGCCGTCGGGTGTTCCAGCCCGGCAAGCATCCTGAGCGTCGTCGTCTTGCCGCAGCCCGAGGGGCCGAGCAGGGTGACGAGCGTGCCCGGCTCGATGGTGAGCGAGAGGTCGGGGATGGCGGTGAAGGCGCCGAAGGTCTTCTTCACGTTCTCGAACGTGACGGAACCGGCTTTCTGGTTGATCATGCGGTTTTCTCCTGACGAGAGGGGGCAAGGCCGGCGACGCGGTTCTCGCGGCGCAGGCGCCGTTCGCCCACGAGAAGCTGGAAGCCGGTGATGACGGTGATCATCACGACGATCAGCATGGAGGAATAGGCGATCGCCACGCCGTATTCGCCGTTCTCGACGAGGCCGACGATATAGGAGGTCGCCATGTTGTACTCGGCGCTGACGAGGAAGATGACGGCGCTGATGGAGGTGATGGCGCGCACGAAGGAATAGACGAGCGCGGCGGTGATGGCAGGGCGCAAGAGCGGCAGGATGACCTTGCGGATGGTGCGGAAGCTGCCGGCGCGCAGCGTCAGCGAGGCCTCGTCCAGGCTCTTGTCGAGCTGGCTCATCGCCGCGATGCCGCCGCGCACGCCGACCGGCATGTTGCGGAAGACGAAGCAGGCGATCAGGATCAGCGCCGAGCCGGTCATTTCCAGCGGCGGCAGGTTGAAGGCCATGATGTAGCTGACGCCGATGACCGTGCCGGGAATGGCGAAGCTCATCATCAGCGCGAACTCGAAGACGTTCTTGCCGGCGAATTTCTGGCGCACGATGATATAGGCCGTCAGAAGGCCGACCATGGCCGTCAGCGGCGCGGAGATCAGCGCGATCTCCATCGTCGTCCAGAAGGAGTTCCAGGCGACGCCCGTCCAGGCGATACCGCCATCGAAGCTGATGGAGAAGGCCTTGACGTAGTGGTCGAGCGTCAGCGAATTGTCGAGGCCCCAGGTCTTCACGAAGCCGCCGACGAGGATCATGCCGTAGACGACCAGCGTAAACAGCCCCCAGGGGATGACGACGGCATGCACGCCGATCGACACGCCGCGCGGCAGGGCGATATGCGATCCGCTGTCGCCCTTGCCGGTCACGGTGGCGAAGTTCTTGCCGGACAGCCAGACGCGCTGGGCGAGGAAGGCCGAGAGCGTGAAGACGAGCAGAACCATGGCGAGGACGGCGGCGCGCGAAGGATCGTTCTGCGAGCCGACGACGGCGAAGAAGATTTCCGTCGACAGCACGCCGTGGCTGCCGCCGAGGACCAGCGGATTGCCGAAATCGGCCATGCTCTCGATGAAGCCGATAAGGAAGGCATTGGCAAGGCCCGGCTTCATCAGGGGCAGCGAGACGCGCCGGAAGGTGCGCCAGCGGTCGGCGCGCAGCGTCGTGGAAGCCTCCTCCATCGACGGGCTGACGCCCTCGACGACGCCGATCAGCACCAGGAAGGCGATCGGCGTGAAGGAGAGGACCTGGGCGATCCAGATGCCGGTGAGGCCGTAGAGCCAGCGGCCCGGCTCGACGCCGAAGAGATCGGAAAGCCCCTGCGTGATGACGCCCGCGCGGCCGAAGAGCAGCGTCAGCGCAAGGCCGATGACGAAGGGCGGCGTGATGATCGGCAGGATGGTAAGGAGCCGCAGGCCCTTCTTGTAGGGAAAGCGCGTGCGGGTGGCGACGAGCGCGAAGGCAAGGCCGAGCAGCGTGGAGCCGAGCCCCGTCATGATGGCGAGCCACAGCGTGCGCCAGGCGACGCCGCAGCGCGCCCCGCCGATGAGGCAGTTCAGGCTCCAGATGCCGGGATCCTGAAGGTTGCGGATGAAATTGTCCGGATTGAACGAGCCGTCGAAATCCTGCACCGAGCCGGCGAACATGCTGCTGATCGGATAGAAGACGAAGACCGCGACGAGGAAGACGAGCAGCGAAATGGCGCTGACGACGAAGGCGTCGCCCTTCATGACGCCGCGCTCGGCAAGGCCGAAGGAAAAGAGCAGCACGAAGACGACCGCCGAGAGCACGGCGCCCGCGCCCATCGAGGGCTGGCCGTCCGAAAGCGCGCCGAACAGGTTTTCGCTCACCGTCCAGGTCCAGCCGGAAAAACCGATGGCAAGGCCCTGCAGCGTCAGGAAGAGGACGCCGAGCGCCCCGATCCATGCCAGTGCGCCGCCGCGGCGCATCGGGTCCGCCATGCCGCGCGCGGCGACCGCGAGGAGAAGCAGCAGAACGACGCCGGCAAGCCAATGGCGGCCATGCACGGCGATCTGCACGAGACCGGGCGCGGCCTCGGGAGAAGCGGGGAAACCGGCCAGCCAACCGAATCCATAGAAGCCGCCGTCGATCCGGTACCAGGGCAGAAGGGTCAATGCGACCGCGCCCAGGATCAGGACCACGTCCAGCCTGCGATTGCCATGTCTCATGGCCGACCTCGCTGTTTATCGAGTGTGGGAATGCGGGAAGCAGGTGCCGGAAAAACCCCTCCCCAACCCCTCCCCGCGAGGGGGAGGGGCTAACCTGCGGCACCCTCGGCGCACAAGGCGGAGGCAAGAGCACGCTGCGCTCTTTCTCCCCCCTTGGGGGGAGATGCCGGCAGGCAGAGGGGGTTTTCAAAGGCTACCGCCCATGAGCAATCAATTGGCGGCCGCGCCGACCTCGCGGTCCCAGCGCTCCAGCAGCGCCTTGCGCTTGGCCGGGTCGCCGTAGGTGGCGAAATCGTAATCGATCAGCTTGATGTCCTCGAAGCGCGGCGCTTCCTTCGGGATTTCCGCGCTCTTGTTGGAGGGAAGCTGGAAGGATTTTGCATCCTTCATGCGCGACTGGACTTCCGGGGTCAGCGCCCAGTCGTACCAGATCTTGGCATTGTCGAGGTTGCGCGCGCCCTTGATGATCGACATGGAGCCGATCTCGTAGCCGGTGCCCTCGCAGGGCGTGACCGGCTTGACCGGGAAGCCTTCCGCCACCATCGACACCGCGTCGTGCACGAAGACGATGCCGAGCGCCGTCTCGCCGCGCGCCGCCGCCTTGACGGGCGCCGAGCCGGACTTGGTGTACTGCGAGATGTTGTCGTTGAGCTTCTTCAGGTAGTCGAAGGCCGGGTCCTCGCCCATGATCTGCACGAGGGAGGCCAGCGCCGTATAGGCGGTGCCGGAGGAGTTCGGGTTGGCGATCTGGATCTCGCCCTTCAGTTCCGGCGCCAGCAGGTCGGCCCAGCAGAGCGGCTCCTTGAAGCCCTTCGACTTGAAGATCTCGGTGTTGTAGCCCCAGCCGAGCGCGCCGGCATAGACGCCGACCGTCTTGTAGCCGGAGCTTTCGGCCTGGCTCTTCGCCCAGTCATTCAGTTCGTCGAGCTTGGGCGACTTGTATTCCAGCGTCAGGTTCTCCGACGCGGCCTGCAGATGGGGGTCGCCCGTGCCGGCCCACCAGATGTCGGTCTTCGGGTTGCGGGCCTCGGCGCGCACCTTGGCATAGGTCTCGCCCGAGGACAGGCGCACCATGTTCACCTTGATGTCGCTGTGCGCCTTCTCGAAATCGCCCTTCATCTGCTCGCAGATGACGACGTCGGCCGAGCAGATGAGGTTGAGTTCGCCGGCCGCCTGCGCCGGCAGGGCGGCAAGCGCCGTCCCGGCGAAAAGCATGAGGGAAAGGGTTCTGGTCTTCATGGGGCATCCTCCTGTTGCCTTGGTTTTGATCTGCGGCGCGAACGGGCACGGCGGGGCCTTCGGGCGGCCCGCGGGCGGCCCGTTCGCGTATTGTCGAATAGGGTTGCTTCCGATCTCGATCAGTTCATCGCGGAAACCACCGCGTCGAACCGCTCGAGCAGCCGACTTCGTTCTTCCGGCGAACCGAAGGTGGCGAAGTCGTAGTCCACCATCTTGATCAGCGAGATATCGGGCGCTGCGAGCGGCAGGCCCGCCATGGCGTTCGACGGCACCTGGTTCTGCCCGGCGGCGGCGCCCGTCGCCTGGCCCTCCGGGCTCAACGCGAAGTCGACGAAGCGTTTCGCCGCCTCGACATGGCGCGCGCCCTTGACGATGCTGACCGCGCCGATCTCGTAGCCCGTGCCCTCGCAGGGCGCGACGATGACGAGCGGGGAGCCGGCCTCCTTCTGCGTGACGGCGTCGTGCATGAAGGAGATGCCGATCAGCACCTCGCCGCGCGCCGCGGCCTTGACCGGCGCGGAGCCCGATGACGTGTAGCGCTCGATGTTGCGGTTGAGGGCGGCAAGATACCGGAAGGCCTCCTCCTCGCCGAAGAGCTGCACCAGCGTGGCGAGCGTCGTGAAGGCGGTGCCGGAAGAATTCGGATTGCCGCTCTGGATGCGGCCGCGATAGGCGATGTCCGTCAAGTCCTTCCAGCAGGTCGGCGCCGGCAGCTTTGCCGCGCGCAGCAGCTCGGCATTGTAGGCGAAGCCCAGCGCCCCGGCATAGATGCCGGCCGAGCGGCCGCCCGACATGGCGAAGAAGTTCTGCGCCCAGGGCAGCATGTCGCGCTCATGCGCCGGCTGGTAGGGTTCCAGCAGGTTCTCCGAGCCGGCCTGAAGATGCGTATCGCCCGTGCCGCCCCACCAGACATCGACGGTGGGCGCGGCCTTTTCCGCGCGGATCTGGTTGAGGATGTCGCCGGTGCTCCGGCGCGTCATCGCGATCTCAAGGCCCGTCTTGGCCTCGTAGGCCTTCTGCATGACGGCGCACCACGCCTCGTCGACACCGCACAGGACGGTGAGCGAGGGGGCCGTCATGCCGGCCGTGGCGGCACATAGCCACACGGCCATGCCCGCGCCGAAAGCGCTGATGCCTCTCACGATGTTCCTCCCATTCGGAACGCCCCGCCTCCCAACGGCGGGCATCCCGATCTCCACGCTCAGGATGGCATATCCGCCGCGCACCGCAATCGAAGAATGGTTACCGTTCTTACAGCGCTGGCCCTCGCCTTCCCTCAAAGATGACAAAGGTTACAAATGTGACAAGGCCGCATAATGCGAGCCGCTTTGAACAATCATCCGGGCCTCACTATGATGGGCGCGGGAGGAAGGGCATGTGTTGAACGAGAGGATACGGATTCTGATCGTCGAGGACGATCCGGACATGGCGGAACTCATCTCCGACCTGGTGGAGGCGGAGGGCTGGATACCGGTGACCGCACCGTCGGCGGAGGCGGCCGCGGGCGTGCTGGCGCGCGGAAACGTGCATCTCGTGCTCGTCGACCATAACCTGCCCGGCATTTCCGGCCGCGTCTTCGCCCAGCGCCTGCGCGCGCAGGCCAATATCGGCATCGTCATGGTGACGGCGGCGGGCAGCGCGGCCGACCGCGTGCTGGGGCTGGAGACGGCGGCGGACGACTATGTCGTCAAGCCCTTCGAGCCGATCGAACTGACCGCGCGCATCAAGGCCGTGCTGCGCCGCACGATCCCCTCGCTGAAACCCGAGCGCGACAGCGAGCACGAGCCGGCCGCGCTGAGGCTGGGCGACTGGTCGGTGGACCTTGCGAACCGCCGCGCCGTCTGCCGTACCGATCCCGGCAAGTCGCTGACCGGCGCGGAATTCGCCCTGCTGGAGATCCTCGCCGAGACGCCGAACACCCCCGTCAGCCGCGCGCAGATCCTCGACCGGCTCGGCGCGGAGAGCGACCGCTACATCGACCGCAATGTCGACGTGCTGGTGCTGCGCCTGCGCCGCAAGATCGAGCGCAACCCGGACCTGCCGCGCCACATCAAGACGCGGCGCGGCAAGGGCTATGTGCTCGACACCGACGACGGCGAGCCCGCGCCGTGATCAGCCGCCCCTTCCTCTCCTCGATCGCCTTCCGCCTGCCCTTTGCGATCGTCTTCATCTGCGTGCTCGTCTTCAGCCTCTCGACCATCGCCATCTACGGCCTGCAGCGGGCGCGCGAGGAGATGGCGAGCTACGGCCTGCAGGCCTTTTCGAGCCTCGCCAAGGCCTCGCTCGTCTCGCGCCAGGTCTCCGACCTCGTCTCCAGCGCGCCCTTCCTGATGAACGCCACCTCGCCCTACCGGGTCTCCAGCGAGAGCCGCTCGGTGGTCGCGCAGGTCGATGCGCTGCTGCGCACCATGGCGCCGGACAGCCGCGAGGCGGGCGCCAGGGGCTTTGCCAGTGCCCGCATCGTCGAGTTGCTGGAGACGATCCGCACCCAGACCACGACCCTGGCGGGGGACGCCGACAGCGCCCAGCAGCACAAGGCCGAGGCCGCCGCAGCGCTCGGCGAGATCGCCACCGGCAGCGGCCTTGCGGATGCCGATTTCCGCCGGCGGCTGAACGCCATCGTGCAATCGGCCTCCAATTCCGACAGCCTGTTCCAGCTCGGGGAACTGCGCCGCCGCTATGTCGCCGAAACCGCGCCGCGCCTGGCGCGCGCCGCCCCGGACGGGTTCTCCACCGCCGAATTCGCACCCTATGAGCGCGTCTTCGAGGCGCAGACGCGCTACCTCCTCGAAATGTTCGCCATCCGCGCCGCCGTCTCGCGGCTGCATTCCGTCTCGCGCGACCTTTCGCACGCCACCGAGACCCAGAGCGAGGCCGTCGCGCGCAGCCTCAACGACGACCTCGTCTCGACCTCCGACGCGCTGAGCCGCCTGCTCGTCATCGTCGCCCTTGCCGCGCTCCTCGTGCTCGTCATGGCAATTTTCTCCATCCGTTCCGTCATGCGGGTCTCGCGCGGCATCGTCGCGCTGTCGACCGGCATGAACGCGCTGGCGGAAGGGCGCAAGGACGTCGACGCGCCGCGCTACGACGGCACGGAGACCGAACTGGTGCGGCTGCTGGAGGCCTTCCGCGCCTTCCGCGAGAGCGTCGAGCGCGTCTCGCGGCTGCGCCGCACCGCCGAGGCTGCCGCGCGCACCATCCGCTCCACCTTCCGCACCATGAACGAGGGCATCGCGCTGTTCGATCCGCGCGGCAGGCCGATCACCATGAACCGCCGCGTCATCGAGCTGGTCGGCTGGTCGGGCTCGGCGCGCAAGCTGCCGGTGCGCAGGTTCGTCGCGCCGATCCCCGAGATCGACCCCATGCTGCTGCCGGCCGAGAACGAGGCGGGCGCGCTCGGCGACCGCTGCGTGCTGCGCCACCGTTCCGAGGCGGGGCGGGTGACGGAGGTCTCGCTGTCGCGCCAGCCGGACGGCGGCATCGTGCTCCTGGCCCGCGACGTCACCGACATCGACCGGCAGGAGGCCGAGACGGCGAAGATCCAGCGTCTCGACGGCATCATGCGCATGACGCACCAGGTGAGCCACGAGGTCGGCAACATGATCGGCATCATCACCGGCAGCCTCGGCCTTCTGGAACGCGAGACCGGCTTCAACGACCGGCAGAAGCGGCACCTCGCCCGCATCCGCAAGGCGGCAGACCGGGGCCGGTCGCTCGCCGGCAGCATGCTTTCCATCGGCAGCCAGCAGCCGATCCATCCCGGCGCGGTGGAGATCGGCGCGCTGCTGCGCGGCATGGCGGACGTGCTGGAAATCGCCGTCGGCGAGAAGTGCAGGCTCGTCTTCGACATCGCCGGGGGCCTGCCGGCCGTGCTGCTCGACGCGGCGCTGTTCGAGCAATCCGTCCTCAACCTCTGCCTCAATGCCGCCGCCGCCATGCCGTCGGGCGGGACGATCCTCATCCGCTGCCTGAATGGCGAGGCCGGCGTCGTCGTCTCGGTGGCCGACGAGGGCATCGGCATGACGCCCGAAGCCGCCGACAAGGCCTTCGAGCCCTATTTCACCACGCGCGACGAGGAAGGCGGCGCCGGCCTCGGCCTCGCCGTGGTCTACGGCTTCGTGCGCCAGAGCGGCGGCGACGCCCGCATCCTCTCGGCACCGGGAAAGGGCACGGTGGTGGAACTCACCTTCCCCGCGCTCGGGGCGGAATCGACCACCGGCTGAAGACCTCCCCCAGGGTCGGATGAGGGGGTCTCTGGCGTAGAGGCCCCTCCCACAAGGGAGAGGGGCTTAACCTGCGGCACGCTCTGCATGAAAATTTGAAGGAAGAGCAGGCTGTTAGCCTTCTCCCCCTTGTGGGGGAGATGCCGGCAGGCAGAGGGGGTTTTCATGAACAGCCCAGGCGTCAGGGCTTGGAGTGGCCGGGCTCGTTGATCGAAACGGCAACCTTGCTCTTTGTCGCATCCCGGCCCGCATCGCGGGTCTTGTCGGCCTCCGGCGTGCCGGGGTCCATCCGCCGCCGGCGCTCTTTCGCCTCGCGCCGGACGAGGAAGAGCGTGGCGAGGAAATAGCCGATCTGGATGAGGATGGCGCAGAGGAAGGTCTGGAGCGCGGTGGTGGCGAGCGAACCGGTGGAAAGGTAGGTCACCACGGCAAAGGCGACGAGCGCGATGGCCATGCTGAGGAAGAAGCGCGGCGCATAGGCCGTGCTGTCCCGCCATTTCTTGTCCGGCACGCGTGTCATCGTTGGATTCGCCTTCTCCTCGCAGGCTGCCCCGCACTATAGTGGGCCGCTTCAAACGGTGCAATCACAGGTGAGAACCCATGGCCGCCGCAGCGGTTCCACCCTAGCCCCGTCGCCTTGCGCTTCCGTTAAGCCGATTCGCTGCCTTGTTCCTGCCCAAATCCGGGCGAGGTTCACGCCGCATGCGGGTTGTCGCGCGGCCAGCCTATCCGGGGGGTTGCGAAACCCATGCCGGCCGATCAAATTTTATTACGGTTTCAGCGATTTCCCGACAAAAACTGTGCGTTGCAAAATCAATATTGCGGTGCAAAATATTTTGGCATTTCTATGTATAATATTCTCTGAATCAAACAGCATGAAGTCAATTAAGGATATGGAATCGTACTTCCATCGCAGGATTTCCTTCAAAAGAAGTGATATCCAAGTCTTATCGGTAAGAAAAAAGAAACCATAAGGTCGACTGTGCGGAAAAGAGCTTTCATTCTTCCCGAATGAATTGCGTCATGACTTCAATTTAGCACATCAAGAATTTCTGAAATACAGATGCGATGGCCTTGTCCACGGTTTCACATTTCAAAAAACAAACTGTGACCACACAATCCGCATTGGATGCCGGGGCGCGTCCGAGGGGACCGACCCTATCGCAAATCCAAGTGGAGCCATCTCTATGAAGTCCGCGACACGATCGGCCAGTTCGCCGTATTTCAGTTCGTTCGCCACCGGCGCCCCGCCGGTGGGGGGGATATCGAAACGAAGCTTCGACATCCTGGTGGCGCTGGCCGCCTTCATCCTCATCAGCCCCATCTTCCTGATGATCATGGCGCTGGTGAAGTTTTCCGACGGCGGCAGCGTTTTTTACGGCCACCGCCGCATCGGCTATAACGGCACGGCCTTCCGCTGCCTGAAATTCCGCACCATGGCGGAAAACGGCGATGCCATCCTGCAGCAATACCTGAAGGACAACCCCGTCGCCTACGAGGAGTGGCGGACCTCGCGCAAGCTGCAATACGACCCGCGCGTGACGGTCGTCGGCACCGTGCTGCGCAAGCTCAGCCTCGACGAGCTGCCGCAGCTCTTCAACATCCTGCGCGGCGAGATGAGCCTCGTCGGGCCGCGCCCGGTGGTGGAGGACGAGCTGGAGCTCTACGAGGCCTCCGCCGTCTACTATCTCCAGTCGCGCCCGGGCCTCACCGGCCTCTGGCAGGTCAGCGGGCGCAACGATGTGTCCTATGCGGCGCGCGTCGCCTTCGACACGCACTATGTGTGCAACTGGTCGCTGGTGAGCGATCTCATGATCGTCGCCCGCACCATCCCGGCCGTCTGCCTTTCGCGCGGCAGCTATTGAACCGGAAGAGCGCCCGCGGCCAAGGTCACGGGACGCCCGGAAGACAGGGGTTTCCATGAAGACGAAGACATCGCGCGCGGCGCTCTGCCTCGCATTCCTCCTCGTCGCCGCGCCGGCCGGCGCCGAGGTTTCCGAATACCGGCTCGGGGTGATGGACAAGCTGCGCATCCGCGTTGCCGAATGGCAGACCGCCGAAGGGGCGGTGCGCGACTGGAGCGCCGTCAGCGGCGACTACAGCGTGGGGGCCGACGGGTCGGTCTCCGTGCCCTTCCTCGGCGCCCTGCCGGCGGACGGCCGCACCCCCGGCGAGCTTGCCGAGGAGATCGGCAGCAAGATGCAGCTCCTCTTCGGCCTGCGCGACCGCCCGTCCGCCTCGGTGGAGATCGCCGAATACCGGCCGGTCTACCTTGCCGGCGAGGTCCAGACGCCCGGCGCCTATCCCTATGCGCCGGGACTGACGGTGCTGAAAGCCGTCAGCTTCGGCGGCGGCCTTCGCCGCGCCGATGCCGGCCAGCGCTTCACGCGCGATTTCCTGCGCTCCGAGGGCGAGGCGGCCGTCTTCCTTGCCGAGCGCAACCGCCTTCTGGTCCGCCGCGCGCGCATCCAGGCGGAGATGAACGACGCCAAGGGCATCGCCATGCCGAAGGAGCTCGGCGATACCGCGGAGGCGCGCGCGCTGATGGAAAGCGAGACGGCGCTGATGGTCTCGCGGGAGAAGCGCCTGCGCCTGCAACTGATGGCGCTCGCCGATCTCAAATCCCTGCTCGACACCGAGATCGACGCGCTCGGCAAGAAATCGCAGACCCAGACGCGGCAGCTCGAACTCGTCGCGGCCGATCTCGACAAGGTCGACACGCTCGCCGAAAAGGGCCTGGCGATCAGCTCGCGGCGGCTGGCGCTGGAACAGCGCACGGCCGACCTGCAGGCGGCCCTGCTCGACATCGACACCGCCTCGCTGAAGGCCAAGCAGGACATCAACAAGGCCACCCAGGACGAGACCACCTTGCAGAACGACTGGGACGCGCAGCTTGCCCAGGAATTGCAGAACACCGAGCAGGAACTCGACACGCTGGCCCTGAAGCTCGGCACCAGCCGCAGCCTCATGTCGGAGGCGCTGATGCAGTCTGCCGATGCGGCCGCCTTCAAGGACGGGCTCTCCTCCGCCAATATCGGCTATTCGATCCTGCGCACGGTGAAGGGCAAGGCCGAGCGGATACCCGCCACCGAGACGACGCCGGTCCTGCCGGGCGATATCGTCAAGGTGGAGCTGAGCCTGAAGACGCAGTGAGGCGGCCATGCGGATCGCCAAGGCCAGCCTGATCGACCCCGGCGCCAACGCGGCCTATGCCGCGACGGCTGTCGCGCTGTCCTTCTTCGTCTTTGCCTATTCCTTCCGCTTCGGCCAGGTATCGATCCTCGCCTATTATGCGCTGTGGCTGCCGCTGGTCGCCGTGGATTACCGGCGGGTGCTCGGCAATTACGCGCGCTACGGCTGGATCTTCGCCTTCGCCGTCTTCGCCTGCCTCTCCGTCTTCTGGTCGCAGGCGCCCGGCGTCACGGCCCGCGCGGGCGTGCAATATCTCTCCCATGTCGTCTGCGCGCTCATCGCCATGCGCGTCGTCGACACGCGCACGCTGGTGCGCGGCGGCCTTGCCGGCACGGCGCTCGTTTTGTGCTATTCGCTCGCCTTCGGCGTCTACCATCTCGATCCGCTCGACGGCACCTACAGCTTCGTCGGCGCCTTCGCTTCCAAGAACCAGCTCGGCTTCTACGCCTCGCTCGCCGTGCTCTTCGCCTTCGCCGCGCTCTTCCTCGGGGCCGAGCGCGGGGCGTGGAGGCTCGTCGCCCTCGTCTGCGTGGCCGTCGCGCTCTACTGCCTGAAAGCCTCGCAATCGGCGACCTCGGTGCTGACGACCGCCGCCGTCGCGGGCCTCTGCCTCGGGCTGAAAGCGCTGGAATGGCTGGCGCCGGCCCATCGCAAGATGCTGTTCCTGGCGCTTGCCGTCTTCGCCGTCCTCGTGCTTCTCGCCGGCGCCTATGGCGGGGGCTATGCGATGCTGCTCGGCGCCTTCGGCAAGGATGCGACGCTGACGGGGCGCACCTATCTGTGGCAGCAGGGCATCGAGACGGCCATGGCCGCGCCCGTCGTCGGCCTCGGCTACCAGGCCTTCTGGGTGCAGGGTTTCGCCGAGGCGGAGCGGCTGTGGGCCGCCTTCTTCATCGGCACCCGCTCGGGCTTCCATTTCCACAACACGTTCATCGCCGCGACGGTGGAGACCGGGCTGGTCGGCTGCCTGCTCCTGTCGATGGTGTTGCTCGCCGCGCTCGCCGGCCATCTCCGCCGGCTCCTCTCGGCGGCGCACGACCTGGAGGCGCTGGTCCTCTTCACCGTGGCGGCGCTGCTTGCGGTGCGCACCTTCGTCGAGATCGACATCCTCAACCCCTATCACGTCGGCTCGTTCCTGCTCTATTTCGCCGCCGGCAAGCTGGCCGATGCCCGCCGCGCCCGAAGGGCGCAGCCGGTCTACCGCGTCCTGTTGCCGCCGCGCGCAGAAGGCGCGGTGCGCCCATGACGGAAGAAACCCGGCCGGCGACGCTCTACGGCATCCAGTACCTGCGGGCGCTCGCCGCGCTTGCGGTCGTCCTCTTCCATGCCGGCGAACGCAGCGGCCATCCGCTGGCGATCGGCGCGGCGGGGGTGGACGTCTTCTTCGTCATCAGCGGCTTCATCATGTGGGTGATCGTCGCGCGGCGCCCGGTCTCGCCCGGCCGCTTCCTTGCCGAGCGCCTGCGCCGCATCGTGCCCGTCTACTGGCTGGCGACGGTCGCCATGGCGGCCGGCGCGCTGCTCGGCCTCTTCCCCAATCTCGTGCTGACGGTGCCGCATCTCCTCGCCTCGCTGTTCTTCCTGCCCTTTCCCTCGCCGAGCAGCGGCGAGGTCTGGCCGCTGCTCGTCCAGGGCTGGACGCTCAACTACGAACTCTTCTTCTACGCCGTCTTCGCCGCCTGCCTGCTGCTGCCGGCGCGCCTGCGGCTTGCCGCCGTCGCCGCCGTCTTCCTCGCCCTCGTCGCGCTCGGCCTGACGGTGGCGAGCGAGAACCCGCTCTTCGTCACCTATACCCGGCCGATCATCCTGGAATTCGTCGCGGGCATGCTCATCGGCCGGCTGTGGCTTGCCGGGCGGGTGCGCGGCCGGGGGCTCGGTCTTGCGCTCGCCGTGCTGTCGCTTGCCGGCTTCGCCGCGATCGGCCTCCTGCGGCTACCCTTCGACGAATGGACCTGCGGCCCGCTCGCGGCCATGCTGGTCTACGGCACGGCGGCGCTGGAGCGGGAGGGTGGCGTGCCGCATCTGCGGCTTCCCGCGCTCCTCGGCGATGCCTCCTATTCGATCTATCTCTGGCATACCTTCGCCATCTCGGTCGTGGCCAAGGCCGGTACGATGCTCGCTCTGGCGCCCGCGCTCGTCTTCATCGCCGCGGTCCTCGCCGGCGTCCTTGCCGGCCTTGCCGGCTACCACCTCGTCGAGCGCCCGCTGCTGCGCGGGCTCTCCGGAAAGCGCCGCAGGGCGACGGCCCGCCGGGCGGTCGCCGCCGAAGGATAGGGCCGCGTTCCCGAAGACCCCCTCTGCCGGCAGCCTGCTCTTCCTTCAAATTTTCATGCAAAGCGTGCCGCAAGTTAAGCCCCTTCCCCTTGTGGGGAGGGTCTTCACCAAACGTCAGGCCGTTTTTGTGCCCCTTTCCCCTTCCATGCTGCATCGCAGCGGACACGTTCCGCGCCATGGTTCAACGCGTGACGGGGGATGCTCATGACCCGGGAAGAAACGGTCTGCGTCATCATTGCCGCAAGGAATGCCGAGGAAACGATCGGGCGGGCCGTCGGCTCGGCCCTTGCGCAGCCGGAAGTGGCCGAGGTGGTGGTGGTGGACGACGGATCGGACGACCGCACCATGGCGGCGGCCGCCGCCGCGAACGATGCCAGCGGCCGGCTGGAAATCCTCGGCTTCACCGAGAATCGCGGGCCGTCCGCCGCCCGCAACCGGGCGATCGCGGTGTCGCGCGCGCCGCTCGTCGCCATCCTCGACGCGGACGACGTGTTCTTTCCCGACCGCTTTCGCCAGATGCTCGCCTGCCCGGACTGGGATTTCATCGCCGACAACATCGCCTTCATGGCCGAGGCCGAGCCGCTTCGCCAACCCGCGCGGTTCGCGCCGCGCCCGCGCCGGCTCGATCTCAGGGCCTTCGTGGAGGGCAACATTTCACGCCGCGGCGCCCCGCGCGGCGAACTCGGATTCCTCAAGCCCGTCATGCGCCGCGCCTTCCTCGACGCGCACGGGCTGCGCTACCGCGAGGAGATGCGGCTGGGCGAGGATTACGAACTCTATGTGCGGGCGCTGGCGAACGGCGCGCGCTATACGGTGATCGAAAGCTGCGGCTACGGCGCGGTTGTGCGCGAGACCTCGCTCAGCGGCCGGCACCGCACGCAGGACCTGGCGGCGCTGCATGCCGCCGAGCGGTCGATCCTTGCGGCAGGCGGCCTTCCGCCCGAGGCGCGCGACGTCATGCGCCGGCATTGCCGGCAGGTCGGCAACCGCCATGCGCTGCGCCATTTCCTGGACCGCAAGCGGGAGCGCGGCGCCGGGGCGGCGCTCGCCCATGCCCTCGGCAATCCCGCCGCCCTGCCGGCCATCGCCGGCGGCATCCTGCGCGACAAGGCCGAGGCCGCCTGGCGGCGTTTTCGCCCTGAGGCCCCGGCCGCGGCAGGCCTGCGCTACCTGCTGCCTGCCGAACCGCTTGATTACAGATAATCGCGCCGCACGCCCTCCAGCACGTCGTAGAGCCGCGCCTTGCGCGCGGCGAGGCGGTCATCCGCGCTGAGCTGCGGTTCGGCGCGGCTCGCCTGCCAGAGCGCCAGCGTCGAGGGGGCGGCGAGCATCTGCTTGGCGGCAAGGCGAAGGCCCGCGCCGGATGGCGGGCGGTCGGCCACCGCCACATCCCCCGCCTGGCCGGGCTCCGGCCGCATCGCGCCGCGCCCCTCGTAATCGACGCCCCAGAAGCGGGCGCCCTTGACGATGGCCTCGGCACGGCTGGAGATCGGCACGCGCCGGGGCCGGTGGTCCACGCCGCCCGTCGCCGCCCAGTCGCGCCATTTGAAGCTGTTGATGCTGTCCGACGTGCTGACGGCCACCCAGGGCACGCGGAAAGCATCGGCGAGGATGGCGCCGTGCATGGATTCGGCGACGATCCGCTCCGATTGCGCGATCGCCCGGATCACCGCCTTCGCCTCGCCGCGCGGGTCGATATAGGTGAGGCCGGCGGTTGCGCAGACGGTGGGCCAGAGGCCCGCCACCGCCGATTCCCAATGGGGCACGAAGCTGCAGCCGTGCCGCTTCGGCAGGTCGGCGAATTCCGGCATGTCGGCCACCAGCACGGCCGGATCGACGATGCCGAGCGCCTCCGGCACGCCGACCTTTTCCGCCGTCAGCGGCCCACGGACACAGCGGATGTCCCACAGGCTTTCATCCCGCATGTCCGGCAGTTCGCCATAGCCGAAGCCGCTGCCGATGACGAGCTTTCGCCCCGCTTCCGGCAGGAGCGCCCTGTTCAGCACCGTGCCGACGCCGACGAGCAGCACGTCGGGATGGACCGCGCGAAAGCCCGGCAGCAGGAAATCCCAGAGCCAGAGATTGAGGTCGTCGCCGAAATTGCCGTGTTGCGATTCCCAGTAATAGGGCTTCATGTCACCTCCTTGGAAAAGCGGATCGGGGAAAAGGTCAGCCGGACACCTTGCCGACGGCGAGCGCGACGGCGCTGGTGATCAGCCGCGGATCGCGCAAAGCCCAGCGGGCCAGCATGTCGAATTGCGGCAGCTTGCGCCGTCTGACGCGCCGTGCCTGGCCCCAGAGCGCCTGGCGCCGGGCCGTCTGCTTGTAGGCGCGCAGCGAGGCCACCTCCGCCGGCCGCCCGGTGAAGCGCGTCTCCAGCCGGTCGAGCGCCAGCCAGGTGTTGAACTGCTGGCGCAGGAATTGCGGGGAATCGTTGTCGACGCCGTGGAAGATGTTGACCCCCTCGCCGCGGATCGCCCCCGCCTCCGCGCCGAGCACGACGCGCCGCGCCGCCATCACGCAGTCGCAGAAGAACAGCACGTCCTCGGCGGCAAGCCGCAGCGCCGCATCGAAGCGCACGCGCTCGATCAGCGGCCGGGCGATGACCATGGCGGAGAGGTGCAGGAAGCTCCAGTTCTTCAGCATGACCTGCGTCAGGCCGGGGATCTCGACGAGGAGCGGATCCTCCACGAGCCGCACCACGGCCTCGCTTTCCGCAAGATCGGCGACGCCGAAATGATAGTAGAAGGCATCGCCCCCGGTGATGGAAGCGAAGTAGCAATCGGCCCCGTAGCGGGTCATCGCCGCATGGGCGCGGGCAAGGTGCCCGGGGGCGAAGGTGTCGTCCGAATCAAGGAAGGCGACGAACGCGGTCTCCGGCGCCACATGGTCGAGCCCGGTATTGCGCGCCCCGCCCGGCCCGGCATTTTCCTGCCGCACGATACGCACGCGCGCCTGCTCTTCCGGTAAAAGCGCGACGATGTCGCCATCGGCCGGATAGGGCGATTCGTCGTCGACGACGATCACGTCGAAATCGTTGAAATCCTGGGCAAAAACAGACCTGAGCGCACGCCCGAGGATGCCCGGCTCCTTCTGGTAGAAGGGGATGATAACTGTCAGCTTCGCCATCTTTTCGTCCCTGTGGTTTCTCTAGAAAGAGTTTCGCATGGTCTCCTCCCACCGGGGCGCGGCCGTTTCCGGCGCAGGCATTTCGTCGTCGCCAAGGCTCCTTTTTCGAGCAGGTATCCGCCATGCCCCATGAGGTGAACGCGAAGTCGGTGACGCGAAACGTCGGCTGGAGCGTCCTATCCAAGACAAGCACATTCGGGCTTAAATTTGTCACGGTGCCCATTCTCGCCCGGCTGCTTTCGCCCGAGGAGTTCGGCGCGGTGGCTGTCGCGCTCGCCCTCGTGCAGTTCCTGGCGATGATCGGCGGGGCGGGCCTCGCCTCGGCTCTCATCCTGGAACCGCGGGAGGACGAGGAGACGATCCACTCGGTCTTCTGGGCCAATCTGGCGCTCGCCTTCCTGATGGCGGCGGGGCTGTTTTTCTGGGCGGAGCCGCTGGCCGGCTGGCTCGGCGCGGCCGATGCCGCCCCCCTGCTGCGCCTGATGAGCCTGCTCGTTCCGCTGCAGCTTGCCGGCGACGTCGCCTATGCGCTCGTCGCCCGGCGCATGCAGTTCAGCAAGGATGCGCTGTGGAGCATGATGTCCGAATCGCTGGCGGCGATCGCCGCGGTCGTGCTGGCGCTTGCCGGCTTCGGCGTCGTCGCGCTGGTCGTCCAGCTTTTCGTGGCGGGCGTCGTGCGGCTGGCCGGCCTGTTCTTCGTCTCGCGCTACCTGCCGCGCCTTCGTTTCCGCCCTGGGGAAGTGACGCGGCTCGCGCGCTTCAGCCTCGGGCTGATGGGCTCGGAGATCGCCAATTTCGTCACCTTCCAGTCGCCGATGGTCGTCATCTCCCGCTTCCTCGGGCTGGCGGAAGCGGGAGCCTATTCCGCGGCGAACCGCTTTTCCAGCATTCCCAACCAGGTGGTGCTGTCGGCCGTCATGGGCGTGCTGTTTCCCGCCTTCAGCGCGATGATGCACGACCGCGAACGCCGCTCGCAGGCACTGATGCTCTCCACGCAGGTGACGACCCTGCTCCTTGCGCCGATGATGTTCGGCCTGTGGGCGCTTGCCGAACCCGCCATGTTCCTGCTGTTCGGCCCGCAATGGGCGGCCGCCTGGCCGGTGCTCGGCCTGCTCGCGCTGTCGAAGGGCATCCTGACGCCCTGCAGCACCTTCATCCCCTATCTGAAGGGCGCCGGCCATGGCGGCGCGCTGTTCCGCTGGGCGGTCGGTCGCGCCGTCGTCACCACCGCCGCCGTCGCCTACGGCGCCCATCAGGGCACGCTGGTCGCGGCGATGACGGCGCTCTGCATCGTCAACGCACTCGTGCTGGTCGGCTATTCCAGGCTGGTGTTCAGCGCCGACGGCACGCCCTTCCTCTCCGGCTTCTGGCGCGCGGTGCGCCCCATGCTGACGGCCGCGCTGATGGCGCTCGCCGTGCGCTACGCCCTCGACCACATCCTTGCCGACCGGCTGCCGGCCACCTTGCAGCTTGCCGCCGGCATCGCGCTCGGCGGCGTCGTCTACGGCGGGCTGGTCCTCCTGACGGAGCGCCCGCTGCTGCGCAAGCTCATCGACCTCGCACGCCGGCCCAAGGCATCGCCCGTCCTGCCCTGAGCCCGCCGCATTTCGACCCCGGCCGGCCGCAATCGCGCCGGTCACGGGCCGAATCGGCAAAGTCCCGGAAAAAACTTCACGGGGGTCCTGCACCCCATAATTGCAGGCAGATCAGTATATTCGAATAGGCTTCAAAGAATTGATGTCGCGGCGCTTGGTCTTATCGGACAGTGCCCTGAATTCCCCTTCTGCCTGCGGCGCCGAACCTGTCATTATGCTGCAATGCAACCTTCCGCTCCCGCGAATTTGTTGCGCCGCCATATTTTTTTCCGTCCCGTCACCCAGACTCCGCTTCGTAGGCTCGAGTCTGCTCTTGTTTGACCGGCCGCTTGGGGGAGCGGCACACCAGAGGGGTGACGGACACCGTGGATATCGACGCGACCGTTTCACAGCGCATCAACCTGATGCGCATCGTGCTGATCAGCGGCATCATCCTCGTGCATGTGCCCTATGATCCGGCGACCAGCCCCTATGCCGGGCAGTTCGGCGGCTTCGACTGGCTGCGCGTCTTCCTCGGCGACAGCCTGTTTCGGATCGGCGTTCCCTGCCTCAGCGCGATCTCGGGCTACCTGCTCTTCCAGCGCGGCCTTGCGGGGTTCGATTATCGCCGGACGCTGCGCGGCAAGGCCTCGACGATCCTCCTGCCGTTTCTCCTGTGGAACACGGCCTTCCTTCTCCTCGTACTGGCGGCACAGGCGCGCGGCATCGGCTTCGGCTACCTGCCGGACGTCCTGAACGCCACGCCGCGCGACTGGATGAACCTCGCCTTCGCCATCGAGGCCTGGCCGGTCAACATCCCGCTCTATTTCCTGCGCGACCTCCTCCTCTGCCTTCTCCTCTCGCCGCTCATCGCCCTCGCCGTGCTGCGCTATCCGCGCACCGTGCTGACGCTGATGCTGGCCTATGCGGTGCTGCCGCTGCCGAACGGCATCTTCCTGAAGAAATCCATCCTGTTCGGCTTCAGCTTCGGCGTCTGCGCCGCGCTGCACCGCTTCGACATCCGCCGCCTCGACCGCTTCGCCACGCCGCTCGTGCTCGCCGCGCTTGCCATGGCGGTGGGGCTGTCGTTCGCCCTCTTCGCCTTCGGCCCGCAATTCCCGGCCTGGCTGGACATGCTGCGCAGCCTGACGGCGATCGCCGGCATCTTCGGGGCCTGGGCGCTCTCGGCCCTTCTGGTGCGCACCGCGCCGGGCGAAGCGCTGGCGAAGCTCGGCGGCCTCAGCTTCTGGATCTTCTGCGCGCACTATCCGCTGCTCATCCTGTTCTGGATGGTCTGGAACCGCATCGGCGGCACGGATGCCTATCCGCTCTTCTATGTCGCAAGCCCTCTCCTCGCCCTCGCCGTGCTCGTCGTGAGCCATGCCGCGGCGCGGCGCTTCACGCCGTCGCTGCACGCCATCCTCACCGGCCGCCGGCAGGGCCGCCCGCAGGCGCCCACCGGCCGGCGCCCGCATCCGCCGATGGAGCCGAGCGGTTCCATCGCCCAACGGAGGTAACCGGAATGACCGCTTTCCTGAAGACCACCCTTCGCACCGGCGCGCTGCTTGCGGCGCTTGCCGCAACCGCCCCCCTCGCCGCGCAGGAAGGCGCCGGCGGCGCCTCCTTCGTCGAGGAGTTCGACACGCTCGACAAGACCCTCTGGTACGTCTCCGACGGCTGGAACAACGGCGCGCACCAGAACTGCACCTGGTCGAAGGATCAGGTCGCGGTCAAGGACGGCAAGCTGCGGCTCTCCTTCGACGCCGCGAAGGCCGGCGAGCGCGACTATGCCTGCGGCGAGGTACAGACCCGCAAGCGTTACGGCTACGGCACCTATGAGGTGCGCATGAAGGCGGCGACCGGCCCCGGCCTCAACTCGGCCTTCTTCACCTATATCGGCCCGGCCGACAAGAAGCCGCATGACGAGATCGATTTCGAGGTGCTCGGCAAGGACACGTCGCGCGTCCAGCTCAACCAGTATGTCGCCGGCAAGGGCGGCAACGAGAAGCTTGTGCCGCTTCCCGCCCCGGCCGACAGCGGCTTCAACGACTATGCCTTCGTCTGGCAGAAGGAGCGGCTGCGCTACTATGTCAACGGCGCCCTCGTGCACGAGGTGACGGACCCCGCGGCGCTGCCGGTGAATGCCCAGAAGGTGTTCCTCTCGCTCTGGGGCAGCGACACGCTGACCGGCTGGATGGGCCGCTTCGCCTTTGCCGGCCCGACGCGGCTTGAGGTGGAGCGCGTCGCTTTCACCGCCGAGGGCGATGCCTGCCCCTTTGCCGGCTCCGTCGCCTGCCTGCTGAACTGACCGGGAAACCGCCGATGCTCCGGGTGCTCTATCTCGTCCACGATCTCTCCGACCCTGCCGTGCGCCGCCGCGTGCTGATGCTGCGGGCGGGCGGGGCGGAGGTGACGCTGGCCGGCTTCCGGCGCGGCGAGAACCGGCTCGCGGCGGTGGAGGGCGTCGTTCCCCTCGAACTCGGGACGACCCGCGATGCCCGCTTCGCCCAGCGCCTCGCCGCCGTCGCCCGCGCCGCCGCCACGCTTTCCCGCCGGCTGGCCGGCACGGCGCGGCCGGACGTCATCCTGGCGCGCAATCTCGAAATGCTGGCGCTGGCCGGCCGGGCGCAGGGTATCTTCGGCGGCGCCGTTCCCATTGCCTATGAATGCCTCGACATCCACCGGCTGCTGACCGGCCGCGGCATGGCGAGCCGCGGCCTGCGTGCGGCCGAGCGCCATTTCGCCCGCAAGGCCGGCCTCCTCCTCACCAGTTCGCCGGCCTTCGTGGAGCACTATTTCAAGCCGCTGTCCGGCGTCACGGCGCCGGTCCACCTCGTGGAGAACCGCGTGCTGGCGCTGGACGCTCCCGCCGCCGCCCTGCCCCCGCGGGCGGAAAAACTGGTGGGCGAGCCCTGGCGCATCGGCTGGTTCGGCGCGATCCGCTGCCGCAGGTCGCTCGATCTCCTTGCCGCCTTCACGCGGCGCATGGAGGGCCGCTTCGAGGTGATCCTGCGCGGCCGGCCGGCGCGCTCGGAATTCGACGATTTCGACGGCCTCGTGGCGCGCGAACCCTTCCTCCGCTTCGAAGGTCCCTACCGCAATCCGGAAGACCTTGCCGCCATCTACGGCGACGTCGATCTCGCCTGGGCGATCGATTTCTTCGAGGAGGGGCTGAACTCCGCCTGGCTGCTGCCCAACCGGCTCTACGAGGCCTGCCGCCACGGCGCGCTGCCCATCGTTCTCGGCGGAACGGAGACGGCGCGGCTTGCCGGCCGGCATGGCATCGGCATCGCGCTACGCGATGCCCGCCTCGAAACGCTGGTGACGCGCTTTGCCGCCTTCGACGGCGACCGCGACCGGGCGCTGCGCGCCGCCCTCACCGAACTCGGGCCGAAACCCTGGATCCACGACCGGGCCGATTGCGCCGCGCTCGTCCAGCGCCTTGCCGCGCTGCGCGCGCCGGAGCCCGCGCCCGTTCCCTCCCTTCTGACAAGCAAGGTGGATTGCCATGACCATTGATCCCGTCTCATCCGTGCGGTGCCTGATCGTGATCCCGTGCCTCAACGAGGCGCGCTACCTGGAGCCGCTGGTGCGGCAGCTGGAGCCGGCTCTGGCCGGGCTCGAGGCCACGCTCGTCATCGCCGACGGCGGCAGCACGGACGGCACGCGCGCCATCGCCGCCGATCTGGCGGAAAGCGTGCCGAACCTCCACCTCCTCGACAACCCCAAGCGCATCCAGAGCGCCGCCGTGAACCTTGCCGTCGAGACCTTCGGCATGGACCATGACTATCTCATCCGCATCGACGCGCACGGCACCTATCCCGAAGACTATTGCCGCGTGCTCGTCGAGGAGGCGCTGTCGACCGGGGCCGATTCCGTCGTCGTCGCCATGCAGACCGTCGGCTTCGGCACCTTCCAGAAGGCGACGGCCTTCGCGCAGAATTCGGTGCTCGGCAATGGCGGCGCAAAACACCGCGCCGGGGCGGAAAGCCACTGGGCCGAGCATGGCCACCACGCGCTGATGCGCATTTCCGCCTTCCGCACGGTCGGCGGCTACGACGAGAGCTTCACCGCCAACGAGGACGCCGAATACGACTACCGCCTGCGGGAAGCCGGCTACCGGATCTGGATGACCGCGCGCACCGCGATGGTCTACTATCCGCGCGCCAGCGCCGGGCCGCTGTTCCGGCAATATTTCCGCTACGGCCGCGGCCGGGCGCGCAATTTCCTGAAACACCGCGCGCGCCCGAGCCTGCGCCAGCTTCTGCCGCTGATGGTGGCGCCGGTGGCGGCCGGGGCGTTCCTGGCGGCGATCACCTGGATCGCCGCCGTGCCCTTCGTGCTGTGGGCTGCCGCCTGCCTCGGCTACGGCGCCTGGATGGCGCTCGGCCAGCGCAACCCCTATGGCCCGCTCGCCGCCGTCTCGGCCATGATCATGCATTTCGCCTGGTCCGCCGGCTTCTGGCGCGAGCTTCTCGACATCCGCCAGCGGAGGGTCGCGGCATGACGGCCGCCCTCCGCATCGATATCGCGGTCTGCACCTTCCGGCGGACGGCGGCGCTGGGCGAAACGCTGGCCTCGCTCGCCGCGTTGACGGTGCCACCGGGCGTTACCCTGCGCGTCATCGTCGCCGACAACGACGGGGAGCCGAGCGCCCGCCCCTGCGCCGAGGCCGCGCGCAAAAGCCTGCCGATGGCGCTTTCCTATGTGCATTGCCCGGCCGGCAACATCTCGATCGCTCGCAATGCCTGTCTGGAGGCGGCCGATGCCGACTTCCTCGCCTTCATCGACGACGACGAGACGGCGGAGCCGCAATGGCTCGAAAGCCTGCTTGCGGCAGCGACGGGCGGCGCTGACGTCGTGCTCGGCCCTGTCAGGGCGCAATACGGGCCGGACGCCCCCGGCTGGATGCGGCGCGGCGACTTCCATTCCACCTTCCCCGTCCGGGTGAAGGGCGAGATCCGCACCGGCTATACCTGCAACGTGCTGCTGCGCCTTGCCGCGCCCGCCGTCGCCGGCCGCCGGTTCGACCACGCGCTCGGCCGCAGCGGCGGCGAGGACACTGCCTTCTTCACCGAGGTGCACGCCGCTGGCGGGCGCTTCGCCTTTGCCGGCGAGGCCTGGGTCAACGAGCCCGTTCCGCCCGCGCGCGCCCGGTTCTCCTGGCTGGCGCAGCGCCGGCTGCGCATGGGCCAGACCCATGGCCGGCTTCTTGCCGGGCGCGGCACGGGCCGGGCCGGTGCGGCGGGGCTCGCCGCCGCGAAGGCCGGCTTCTGCCTTGCGGCGGCGACGGCCCTCGTCCTCCTGCCGGTGCGGCGCAATCGCTTCCTCCTGCGCGGCCTTTTGCATGCCGGCGTGATCGGCGGGCTTTACGGCGCCCGCGCCATCGAACCCTACGGACGGATGGAGGCCGCGGCGCGATGAACCGGACGCTTCCGCCCCCCGATACCGGCCCCGACGTCTCCGTCGTCATCGCCGCCTACAATGCGGCCGATACGATCGGCGAGGCGATCCGCAGCGCCGCCGCGCAGGAGGGCGTGACGGTGGAAATCCTCGTCGTCGACGATTGCTCGGCGGACGAAACCCGCGCGGCCGTCGCCGCGCTCGGCACGCCCGGGCTGACGCTCCAGCCGCTCGACCGCAACCGCGGGCCGGGCGGGGCGCGCAATGCCGGCTTTGCCGCCGCGCGCGGCCGCTGGATCGCGGTGCTCGACGCCGACGACACGATACGGCCGGATCGCCTCTGCCGCATGATCGCCGCCGCCGAGGCGAAGGGCGCCGCCGTCGTCGTCGACAATCTCGACGTGCTGCAGGCCGACGGCCGCCGCGAGCCGATGTTCGACGCGGCGCGACTTGCCGCCATGCCGGGCCTGACGCTGCCCGTCTTCATCGACGCCAACCGGATTTTTCGCGCCGCGCACAATTTCGGCTACATGAAGCCGGTCTTCCGCCGGTCCTTCCTTGAAGAAAAGGACCTTGCCTTCGACGAGTCGCTGCGCATCGGCGAGGATTATCTCCTGCTCGCCTCGGTGCTCGCCGCGGGCGGCACCTCCGCCATCGTGCCCGAGGCGGGCTACACCTACCACATCCGCGCGGGCTCGATCTCGCGCGTGCTGCGCCTTCACCATGTCGATGCGATGCTGGCCGGCGACCGGCGCTTCCTCGCCCGCTTCCCGCTTCAGGGCGCGGCCGCGGCCGCCCAGCGCCGGCGCACGCGCAACCTGAAGGAGACGCGCTCCTTCCTCGCGCTCGTCCAGCATCTGAAGAACCGTTCGCTCGGGCCCGCCCTCAAGGTGGCGCTCGGCGATCCCGTCGCGCTCCGGCATCTTTCGATGCCGATCGCCGCCCGGTGGCGCCGCCTGACGGCGCCGTCGGTCCTTTCCCCAACGACAGCGGAAGACCTGCCGCTCAAGAACAAAGGATAATGCCATGGAGCGAACCAAGACCGTCCGCAAGGCCGTCATCCCGGTTGCCGGCAACGGCACCCGCTTCCTGCCGGCCACCAAGGCCATGCCGAAGGAAATGCTGACCATCGTCGATCGCCCGGTCGTGCAATATGCGCTCGACGAGGCGCGCGAGGCCGGCATCGAGCACGTCGTCTTCGTCACCAGCCGCAACAAGCAGGTCATCGAGGACCATTTCGACGACACGCCGGAGCTGATCTCCTCGCTGGAGCGCTCGGGCAAGGACGCCGCGGTCAACGAACTCGGCCGGCTGCTGCCGGCGGCCGGCGCGGTGAGCTTCACCCGCCAGCAGGCTCCGCTCGGCCTCGGCCATGCGGTCTGGTGCGCGCGCGACCTGATCGGCGACGAGCCCTTCGCGCTGCTCCTGCCGGACATGGTGTCCTTCGGCGCGCGCGGCTGCCTGTCCGGCCTGATGGACCTTTACGGCGAGGTCGGTGGCAATGTGGTGGGCGTCGAGCAGTGCGCGCCCGAGGAGGCCTCGCAATACGGCATCGTCGGCAGGGGCGCGGCCGTGCGGCACGGCTTTGCCGTCACCCACATGGTGGAGAAGCCGGCACCGGGCACGGCGCCCTCCAACCTCTTCCTCAACGGACGCTACATCCTCCAGCCGGAAGTGTTCGGCCATCTCGCCCGCCAGCAGCGCGGCGCGGGCAACGAAATCCAGTTGACCGACAGCATGCTGAAGCTCTCCGCCACGCAGCCCTTCCACGCCCATACCTACGAGGGACGGACTTATGACTGCGGCTCCAAGCAGGGCTTCATCGAGGCGAATGTCGCCTTCGCGCTGGCCCGCCCGGACCTCGGCGGCGCGCTTTACGAGCCGCTGCGCGACCTCGTGGCGGCCCATGGCGGCGGCGCACGCGCCGCCTGACAAAAGCGGATCCCGGGCCGGCGGCCCGGGATCCGCATAGGCAGCGACCAAGGAGCCGAAAGGCAGAACGGAGCCCCATGCACCACCGCACCGTGCCGTACGGCAGTCTTTTCCGCAGGGAGCCGGATGCGTCCGACAGCTTCATCGACCTCAACCGCCTGGTGACGATCCTCATGCGGCGGGCGCGGCTGATCGCGCTTTCCGTCGTCGTGGCGCTGGCGCTCGGCGTCCTCTACCTCGTCTTCGCGACGCCGCTCTACACGGCCATGACCCAGATCCTGCTCGACGAGGAGCTGTCGCGCTATGCCGAGGAGGCCGAGACCTCGCCGCAGACCAGCCAGCAGGCGGATACCCGCCTTGCCAGCGCCATCGAGATCCTGAAATCGGGCCGGCTGGCGCTGCGCGTGGTCGATGCGCTCGATCTTTCGCAGAACGAGACGATCCTCAACCCGCCGCAATCGCCCGTCTCTGTCGCCAAGGGCTGGGTGAAGGCGCTCGCCTCCCTCGGCTCGGACGGTCCCGCCCCTTCGGCGGAAGCGGAAGCGGAGGGCCGGCGGCAGAAGGCGGCGGCGATGCTGCAGCAGGCCCTCGGCGTCGAGCGCGTCGCGCGCAGCTCCGTCGTCGCGGTCTCCTTCCGCTCGCCCGACCCGCAGCTTTCGGCGACCATCGCCAAGGCCTATGCCGAGGCCTTCTTCGCCGGCCAGCTCGACGCCAATGTCGATGCCAGCGCGCAGGCCAGCGCCTGGCTGGAGGAACGGCTTGCCGATATCCAGCAGCGCTCGCAGGCTGCGGCGCTGGAGGTGGAGCGCTACCGCAACGAGAACGGCCTGACGGCCGCGCGCGGCGAGCTCATGTCGGAACAGCAGCTTGCTGACCTCAACAGCCAGCTCATCGTGGCGCAGGCCGACGCGGCAAGCGCCTCCGCCCGCTACGAGCAGTTCCGCGCGATCGTGGAAGAGGGGCCGGAAAAGGCCGTCGCCAATGCGACCATCCCGGCGCGGCAGGGCGACAATTCCGTCGTGCAGGCGCTGCGCGGCCGCTACAACGCCGTCGTCAAGCGCGAGGAGGAGATCACCCGCGCCTTCAGCGCCGACCATCCGCAGGCGGCGGCGCTCAGGACCGAGAAGGAAGACCTCGCCCGGCAGATCTACCAGGAACTGCAGCAGCTGACGGCGAGCTACCGCAACGACTACGACGTCGCCCGCGCGCGCGAGGCCTCGCTGCGCGACAATATCGCGAAGGTCGCCGGCAGCAATGCCGAAGCGAACCGCTCCTCGGTGCAGCTTCGCACGCTGGAACAGAAGGCGGCGGCGCTGAAGACGCTCGCCGACGCCTATCTCGCCCGCTACGAGCAGGCGACGCAGCAGCAGTCCTTCCCCATCGCAAAGGCGCGGGTGATCTCCGATGCCGGCGTGCCGACGGCCGCCTCCAGCCCGAGCAGGACGCTGGTAATGGGCCTGTCGCTGGTGCTCGGCCTGATGGGCGGCGGCGCGCTGACCTTCCTTCAGGAGATGCGCGAGCGCGCCTTCCGCGTCGGCAACGACATCCGCGCCGTGCTGGGGCTGCGCTCGCTCGGCTACCTGCCGCTGGTCGGCGCCCGCAAGGAGCCCGCCCGGCCGGAGGACCGCGGTACGGAGGAGGGCGACGTCATCCCCTTCGAGCGCATGACGCGCATCGTGCTCGACGCACCGGGCTCGGCCTTCGCCGAGACGCTGCGCCATGCCCGGCTCGCGGCCGACATGATGCTGCACGGGCGCGAGAGCCGGGTGATCGGCATCGTCTCCGCCCTGCCGCAGGAGGGCAAGTCGACCGTCGCGATCAACTTCGCCGCGCTGCTGGCCGCCGGCGGCAAGCGCACGCTGCTGATCGATGCGGACCTGCGCCGGCCGAGCCTCACCGGCATGCTGAAACCCGCCCCGCAGGCCGGTCTCGTGGAGGTGCTGCTCGGGCAGGCCGCCTGGAACCAGGCGATCAAGGTCGACCGCCGCAGCAAGCTCGCCGTGCTGCCGGCCGGCGGCCGGCCGGGCGCGGGCGAGGTCCACCATCCCCACGAACTGATGGCCTCGGCCGCCATGAAGCGGCTGTTCGACGAACTGCGCCAGACCTTCGACTATATCGTCGTCGATCTCGCGCCGCTCGCCCCGGTCGTCGACGTGAAGACCTTCGAGCCGCTGGCGGACGGCTTCCTCTTCGTGGTGGAATGGGGCAAGACCCCCTCGCCGCTGGTGCGCGACCTGCTTGCCGCCGAAAGCCGCGTCGAGGCCAAGGTCGTCGGCGTCGTGCTCAACAAGACGGACATGACGGCGCTGCCCCGCTACAGCGATTTCGGCGCGGCGGAGAAATATCGCAGCCTCTACGACCAGTACTGCACCGATTCCGTCCCGCCGGTGCGGGAGAAGGCAGGGCAATCGCGGAGGGGGTGAAAGACCCCACGAGGGGCGGGGCCGTTGCATGTGAGCGGTGGAGATTGCTCGCCCCCCTCTGGCCTGCCGGCCATCTCCCCCACACGGGGGGAGATTGGATGGAGTGACGCTTCGCCCATCTCCGGCGTTGCTGATTGATCGGGGTTCCGGCCTCCTGCCGATCTCCCCCCTTGTGGGGGAGATGGCCGGCAGGCCAGAGGGGGGTGACGCAACGCGCAACCTCACCCTTTCGCTCACGCTTCCGTCGCCGCACACTCATAGAGCGAAGCCCCCGTCTCCGCGTCCACGCCGGCGAGGCTGACGTCGTAGCCCCAGAGCCGGCGGACATGGGCGAGGGTCGCGTCGCGGTCGCCCTCGTTCAGGAGGATGCCGCTCTTGACCCGGTGGCGCAGGCGGAGCTGGCGGTCGCCGAGGAGGTCGACGTCGACGACCTGGATATCCGGCCGGTTGACGCCGGGATCGTAATTGCGGGCGAGCGCGGCGCGCACGGCGGAATAGCCCCGCTCGTCATGGATGGAGGCGACCTCGCAGAACCGTTCGTCGGCGCGGTCGGTGACGTGGAACAGGCGGAAGCGGCGCATCAGCGCCGGGCTCAGATATTGCAGGATGAAGGATTCGTCGCGGTGGTTCTCCCAGGCGTCGAGCAGCGTTGCCCGCCAGTCGCCATTGCCGGCGATGGTGGGGAACCAGTCCCGGTCCTCGTCCGTCGGCCGGGTGCAGATGCGCTCGATATCCTGCATCATCGCAAAGCCGAGCGCATAGGGATTGAGGCCCGAAAAGCGCGCATCGTCGAAATCCGGCTGGAAGACCACGTTGGCGTGGCTTGCCAGAAGCTCCAGCATGGCGCCCTCGCTCATCCGGCCCTGGTCGAACAGGCGGTTGATGATGGCATAGTGCACGAAGGTGGCGCAGCCCTCGTTCATCACCTTGGTCTGGCCCTGCGGATAGAAATACTGCGCGATGACGCGCACGATGCGCAGAATCTCGCGCTGCCAGGGTTCCAGGATCAGGCTGTGCTTCTCCAGGAAGTAGAGCAGGTTCTCCTCCGGCAGGTTCAGCGCCTGCTTGCGCTCCAGCGCCTCCTGCTCGGCCGCCTCGATGCCGGCATTGCCGGTGGCCGTCGGCAGGGTGCGCCACAGGTCGCTATAGGTCTGCTCCTCGTATTCCAGCCGCTCGCGCGCCCGCTCCGTCACCTTTTCCGAGGACAGCCGCGGCGGGCGGCGATAGTGGAAGACGCCCTGGTCCATCAGGGCATGGGCGGCGTCGAGAATCTCCTCCACCGCCGCGGGCCCATGCCGCTCCTCGCACTTGGCGACGTATTTCTTGGCGAAATCCATGTAGCCGAGGATGGCGCTGGCATCCGTCCACTGGCGGAACAGGTAGTTGTTCTTGAAGAAATGGTTGTGGCCGAAGGCGGCATGGGCGGTGACGAGCGCCTGCATCGGCATGGTGTTCTCTTCCATGAGATAGGTGATGCAGGGATTGGAATTGATGACGAGCTCGTAGGCGAGGCCGCGATAGCCCTTGCGGTAGAGATGGCTTTCGAAGACGAAGCGCTTGCCGAAGGACCAGTGCTGGTACATCAGCGGCATGCCGACCGAGGAATAGGCGTCCAGCATCTGCTCGGAGGAGATGACCTCGATCTGGTTCGGATAGACGTCGAGCCCCATCTCGCCGATCGCGATGGCCTCGATTGCGTCATAGGCGTGCGACAGGGTCGCGAAATTCCATTCGGAGCCTTCGAACAAAAGGGGAGAGGCCGGTCGTTTCGCCATCCGCCCGCCCCCTCAGCCGCGCGCGGAACGGGGTTGGTGCCGGGCGAAGAGCTTGCGGAAGACGGGGTAGATATCGGCGGGCCGGGAGATGCGCGTCATCTGGAAATTTCCCACCGCCCCGTCGACGGTGCGATAGGCGCGCCACAGCGAGGTGCCGTTGTCCGTCGTGCCGAAGATATCGCTTTCGCGCTCGTCGATGATCTCGACATAGGCGTAGTACTGGCAGAGCTTCATCAGCTCGTCGCGCAACAGCGTGGCGCAGCGCTCGGAATCGCCGTTGGCATTGTCGCCGTCCGAGGCCTGCGCGGCGTAGATGTTCCAGATGTTGGAGGGATAGCGGTCCATGATGATGCGCTGCATCTCCTCCAGCGCGGTCGACACGACCGTTCCGCCACTCTGCTTGCTGAAGAAGAAGGTCTCCTCGTCCACCTCGTGCGCCTCGTCCGTGTGGCGGATGAAGACGATGTCGATGCGCTCGTAGCGGCGCTTGAGGAAGAGGTGCAGGAGGACGAAGAAGCGTTTCGCCAGGTCCTTCTCGCGCTCGCCCATCGAGGCGGAAACATCCATAAGGCAGAACATCACCGCGCTCGCATTGGGCAGCGGCTGGCGCTCGTAGCGGTTGAACCGCACGTCGACGGGATCGACATAGGCGATGCGCCGGCGCCGGCGTTCAAGCACCTCCAGCTCCTGGCGAAGCTGCGCGAGCCGGTTGCGCTGTGAAAGCGACAGCCGCTCCTCGCCTTCGAGCGCCGCGATCTCGTCGGCGAGCACCCGGCATTCCCGCTCGCTCGGGCGGCGCAGCGCCATGCGGCGCCCGAAGCTGTTGCGCATGGTGCGCCCGACATTGATGTTGGTGGGGGTGCCCGATGTCGTCAGCCCGGCGCGGTGCGGCTTGTAGGTGACGGTCTCGCGCAGGTTGAGCTTGACGAGGTCGGGAAGCTCCAGGTCCTCGAAGAACAGGTCCAGCACCTCCTCGCGCGACAGGATGAAGAGGAAATCGTCCGCCGCCTCGCCGCGCCCCGGGCCGCGTCCGTTGCCCCCGCCGCCCGCGCCCGTCTCGGGCTTGCGGATCCGGTCGCCCGGCGAGAAGGTCTGGTTGCCGGGCAGCACATGGTGCCGCTCGCCGCTGGCGCCGGAATGGCGGAAGCTCGGCTCGTCCGCGCCGCGCCGCGGGATCGGCACGCCATGGGCGGCGTCCACGTCGGCGATCCTGTCGGATTTCACCTGGTCGCGGATCGTGCGCTTCAGCTCGTCATGCACGCGCTTGAGGAAGCGCTGCCGGTTGCCGAGGCTCCGGTCCTTGGGATTGAGCCGGCGGTCGATGAAATGAGGCATGCGCCACTCCCCCGCTTCGGCATGGTCAGCCGGCCTTGTTGACGCGCATGTACCAGTCGACGAGCCGGCGGACCTGGCGGCCCGTATAGCCGCGCGCCGTCATGCGCTGGACGAATTCGGCGTGCTGCTTCTCGGTCGTGCTGTCCTTCTTCGAGCCGAAGCTGATGACGGGCAGAAGGTCCTCGACCTGACCGAACATGCGCTTCTCGATGACCTCCCGCAGCTTCTCGTAGCTCGTCCAGGCGGGGTTGCGCCCGTTGTTGCGGGCGCGGGCGCGCAGGGTGAACTTCACCACCTCGTTGCGGAAGTCCTTGGGATTGGCGATGCCGGCGGGCTTTTCGATCTGCGACAATTCGCTGTCGAGGATCTCGCGGTTGAGGATCTGGCCGGTGTCGGGGTCCTTGAAGTCCTGGTCTTCCAGCCAGGCATCGGCATAGGCGATGTAGCGGTCGAAGAGGTTCTGGCCGTATTCGCTGTAGGATTCCAGATAGGCCTTCTGGATCTCGTGGCCGATGAACTCGGCGTAGCGGGCGGCAAGCTCGGAGCGGATGAAATCGAGATAGTTCGCCTCGACCTCTTTTGGAAACTGCTCGCGCCGGATCGCCTGTTCGAGGATGTACATGAGGTGGACCGGATCGGCCGCCACCTCCTTGGTGTCGTAGTTGAAGGTCTCCGACAGCACCTTGAAGGCGAAGCGCGTGCTGACGCCCGTCATGCCCTCGTCGATGCCGGCGGCATCGCGGTATTCCTGCAGGGACTTCGCCTTGGGGTCGGTGTCCTTCAGGTTCTCGCCGTCATAGACCCGCATCTTCGTGTAGGTCGGCGAGTTCTCGTGCGGGGAAAGGCGCGTTGCGACGGTGAAGCGGCTGAGGTTCTCCAGCACTTCCGGCGCGCAGGGGCTGTCGGCCAGCTCGCTCTCGCGCAGCAGCTTCTCGTAGATCAGCCGCTCCTCGGTAACGCGCAGGCAATAGGGCACCTTGACGACGAGGATGCGGTCGAGGAAGGCCTCGTTGTTCTTGTTGTGCTTGAACTGCAGCCATTCGGATTCGTTGGAATGGGCGAGCACGATGCCCTGGTAGGGGAAGGCGCCGAAATTCTCCGTGCCGTTGTAGCTGCCCTCCTGCGTGGCGGTGAGCAGCGGATGCAGCACCTTGATCGGCGCCTTGAACATCTCGACGAATTCGAGCAGCCCCTGGGTCGTGCGGTTGAGGCCGCCGCTATAGGAATAGGCGTCGGGATCGGCCTGGCTGAAATTCTCCAGCTGCCGGATATCCACTTTGCCGACGAGGGCGGAGACGTCCTGGTTGGTCTCGTCGCCCGGCTCCGTCTTGGCAATCGCGATCTGGCGCAGCCGCGAGGGCATCAGCTTGACGACACTGAACCTGGAGATGTCGCCGTCGATCTCGTCCAGCCGCTTGGTCGCCCAGGGCGAGATGAGGCCGGTGAGCCGGCGCTGGGCGATGCCGTACTTGTCCTCCAAAAGTTCGCCCATGCGCTCGCGGGAGAACAGGCCGAGGGGCGATTCGAAGACCGGGCTGATCTTGCCATCGATGGCGAGCGTATAGATCGGCTGCTCTTCCATCAGCTTCTTGAGGCGTTCGGCAAGCGAGGACTTGCCGCCGCCGACGGGGCCGAGCAGGTAGAGGATCTGCTTGCGCTCCTCCAGCCCCTGGGCGGCATAGCGGAAATAGCCGACGATGCGTTCGATCGTGTCTTCCATGCCGAAGAAGTCGGCAAAGGCGGGGTAGATCTTGATGGTGCGGTTGGCGAAGACCCGGCCGAGGCGCTCGTCCGCGCTGGTGTCGATCAGCGTCGGCGCGCCGATCGCCGCCACCATGCGCTCGGGCGCGGTGGCATACATGCTCTTGTCGTCGCGGCAGGCGATCAGGTACTCCTGAAGGCTCAGCTCCTCTCGCGCGGTGCTGGCATATGCCTTTGAAAAGAGATCGAAAACGTCGCTGCCAGTGGTTCCCATGGAACCCTCCCGCGGTCGTTAGCCGGGAGCGTCGAATCTCCCGCTTGCAATGTACGCCTCAACGCAAACGACTGCAAATTGTTCCCCCCTCCTTCAAGCGAATGTGTGAGGCCTTCCGTCAGTTCTCCTCGAATTCGACGAGCGTGCCCTGAAAATCCTTGGGATGGGCGAAGACGACGGGATTGCCGTGCGCGCCGGTCTTCGGCACGCCGCCGCCGAGCAGGCGGATGCCGTTTTCCGCCGCCGTGCTTATGGCCGCGGAAAGGTCGTCCACGTCGAAGCAGACATGGTGGATGCCGCCCGCCGGCTGGCGCTCCAGGAAGGCGGCGATGGGCGAATTGGCCCCCAGCGGCTCCAGCAGCTCGATCTTGGTGTTCTCGAATTCCACGAAGACGACGCGCACGCCGTGTTCGGGCAGGTCCTGCGGCTCGGTCGTCGCAACGCCGAGGTCGCGGTAGCGGCTGGCGGCCGCGGCGAGATCGGGAACGGCGATGGCGATATGGTTGACGCGTTTCAGCATGCTGGCCTCACTGGTTCCTGCGGCGGCCTTCGATCAGGTCGAGCACCGTCCGGGCGGCATCGAGCACGTTGGTGCCCGGGCCGAAGACGGCGGCGACGCCGTTGTCCATCAGATAGGAATAGTCCTGCCGCGGGATGACCCCGCCGCACACGACGATGATGTCCTCGCCGCCCTTCGTCTTCAGCGCCTCGGCAAGCTGCGGCATCAGCGTCTTGTGGCCGGCGGCGAGCGAGGAGACGCCGATGACGTCGACGCCCTTCGCCGCGGCCATGGCTGCGGCCTCGTCCGGCGTCTGGAACAGCGGCCCGGCCAGCACCTCGAAGCCGAGGTCGCCGAAGGCCGAGGCGATGACCTTGGCACCGCGGTCGTGGCCGTCCTGGCCGAGCTTGGCCACCATCACCCGCGGCTTGCGCCCCAGCTTTGCGGCAACGCCGTCGATGCGCCCGGCAAGGACCGAAAGCTCCGGCTCGCCCTCATAGGCCTTGCCGTAGATGTCGCTGACGACCTGCGGCTCGGCGGCGTGGCTGCCGAACACGGCGCGCATGGCATCCGAGATCTCGCCGACGGTGGCGCGCGCGCGGGCGCAATCGACCGCGGCCTCCAGGATATTGCCCTCGCCGGTGCGGGCGACCTCTGCGAGGCGGGCAAGCGCGGCCTCCACCGCGGCGGAATCCCGCCGGCGCCGGATCGCTTCGAGCCGCTTGATCTGCGACGAGCGGACGGCGGTGTTGTCGATCTCCAGCGTGTCGATAAGCGCCTCGTCCTCCAGGCGGAACCTGTTGACGCCGACGATCACCTCCTCGCCCTTGTCGACCGCGGCCTGCCGGCGCGTCGCCGCCTCCTCGATCAGCCGCTTCGGCAAGCCGGCATCGACCGCCTTGGTCATGCCGCCCATCGCCTCCACCTCCTCGATCAGCGCCCAGGCCTTTTCGGCCAGTTCGCTGGTGAGGCTCTCGACATAGTAGGAGCCGGCGAGCGGATCGACGACCTTCGTCACGCCCGTCTCGTTCTGCAGGATGAGCTGGGTGTTGCGGGCGATGCGGGCGGAAAACTCCGTCGGCAGCGCGATCGCCTCATCGAGCGCGTTGGTGTGCAGCGACTGGGTGCCGCCGAGGGCTGCCGACAGCGCCTCATAGGCGGTGCGGACGACGTTGTTGTAGGGATCCTGTTCCTGCAACGAGACGCCGGAGGTCTGGCAATGGGTGCGCAGCATCAGCGAGGACGGCTTCTTCGGCTCGAACTCCTGCATGATGCGCGTCCACAAGAGACGCGCCGCACGCAGCTTGGCGGCCTCCATGAAGAAGTTCATGCCGATGGCAAAGAAGAAGGAAAGGCGGCCGGCGAAATCATCGACGTCGAGCCCCTTGGCGAGCGCGGCACGGACATATTCGCGCCCGTCGGCCAGCGTGAAGGCCAGTTCCTGCACCAGCGTCGCGCCGGCCTCCTGCATATGGTAGCCGGAGATCGAGATGGAGTTGAACTTCGGCATCTGCCGCGCGGTATATTCGATGATGTCGGCGATGATCCGCATCGAGGGGGCCGGCGGGTAGATATAGGTGTTGCGGACCATGAACTCCTTGAGGATATCGTTCTGGATGGTCCCCGACAGCTTTTCGCGCGGGACGCCCTGTTCCTCGCCGGCCACGATGAAGCTGGCGAGGATGGGGATGACGGCGCCGTTCATCGTCATCGACACGGAGATCTTTTCGAGCGGGATGCCGTCGAACAGGATCTTCATGTCCTCGACGCTGTCGATGGCGACGCCCGCCTTGCCGACATCGCCGACGACGCGCGGATGGTCGCTGTCATAGCCGCGATGGGTGGCAAGGTCGAAGGCGACCGACACGCCCTGCTGCCCGGCGGCCAGATTCTTGCGGTAGAAGGCGTTCGAAGCCTCGGCGGTGGAGAAGCCGGCATATTGCCGGATGGTCCACGGGCGCCCCGCATACATGGTGGCGCGCGGCCCGCGCACGAAGGGCGCGAAGCCCGGCAGCGAGGACAAGTGGTCGATGCCCTCGAGGTCGGCGGCCGTGTAGAGCGGCTTGACGGCGATGCCTTCCGGCGTCTGCCAGGTCAGCGTCTCGGGCGAGGCCTTCAGCTCCTTCTCGGCCAGCGCCTGCCAGTCGGCGATCGTCTTGTCGTTCATCGGGCGCCCTCCTGCCGGTCAAGCTCATATGCCATCATTCAAACTCCATGATCAGTTCGTCGACCGCAAGGCTGGCGCCCGGCTCGACGGCGACGCGGCTGACGACCGCGCGCTTTTCCGCGCGCAGGATGTTCTCCATCTTCATCGCCTCGACGACGGCGAGCGCCTGCCCGGCCTCGACGGTATCGCCCGCCTTGACGCTGACGGAGGTGATGACGCCCGGCATCGGGCAGAGCAGCATCTTCGAGGTATCCGGCGGCTGCTTTTCCGGCATCAGCCGGGCGAGCGTGGCGACCCGGCCCGAGCGGACATGGACCTTGACGTCGATGCCGCGCCAGCGCAGGCGGATGGCCGGGCCGACGAGATCGACCTTCATGCCGACCGTCTCGCCGGCAATGGTGAAGGTGGCATGGGTGGAGCCCGGCGTGAAGCTGCCGGCGACGGGAAGCACCGCGCCGTCGGCAAAGCGCACGCTGGCGCCCTCCACGCCGGTTTCCAGCGTCAGGGCAAGCTCGGTCTCGCCGAAGCGCACCACCCAGTCCTTGCCGATGACGCGGCGGTGGTTGCCGATCGTGCCGGAAATCTGCACGGCGCGCGCCTGCATCACCTGGTTGACCGAGGCGGCGACGGCGGCAAGCATCCGCGCGGCCGTCTCATCCGGCTCGACGCCATGAAAACCCTCCGGGAACTCCTCCGCGATATAAGCGGTCGTCAGCCGGCCCTCGCGGAACCGCGGCTGCTGCATGACGGCCGAGAGGAACGGCAGGTTGTGGCCGACGCCCTCGACCTCGAATCCGTCGAGCGCGCGGGCCATGGCGTCCACCGCCGCAAGCCGGGCCTCGGCGCCCTCGCCGGGCGCCCAGGCGCAGAGCTTGGCGACCATCGGGTCGTAATACATCGAAATCTCGCCTCCTTCGAAGACGCCGGTATCGTTGCGCACGACCGTGCCGTCGGCCGCCTTGCCTTCCGCCGGCGGGCGGTAGCGCGTCAGGCGGCCGATCGACGGCAGGAAGTTGCGGTAGGGGTCCTCGGCATAGAGGCGGCTTTCGATCGCCCAGCCATTCAGCCGCACGTCGTCCTGCCCGAAGGCCAGCTTCTCGCCGGCGGCGACGCGGATCATCTGCTCGACAAGGTCGATGCCGGTGATGAGTTCCGTCACGGGATGCTCGACCTGGAGACGCGTGTTCATTTCGAGGAAGTAGAAATTGCGGTTCCCGTCGACGATGAACTCCACCGTGCCGGCGGAGTGGTAGCCGACGGCCTTCGCCAGCGCCACGGCCTCTTCGCCCATGGCCTTGCGCGTTGCCGCGTCGAGGAAAGGCGACGGCGCCTCCTCGATGACCTTCTGGTTGCGCCGCTGGATCGAGCATTCGCGCTCGCCGAGATAGAGCGTGCTGCCGTGTTTGTCGCCCAGCACCTGGATCTCGATATGGCGCGGCTGGGTGACGAACTTCTCGATGAAGATGCGGTCGTCGCCGAACGCGCTCCTCGCCTCGTTCTTCGAGGACTGGAAGCCCTCGCGCGCCTCCGCGTCGTTCCAGGCGATGCGCATGCCCTTGCCACCGCCGCCGGCGGACGCCTTGATCATAACGGGATAGCCGATGCGGGACGCGATCGTCACCGCCTCGTCGGCATCCTCGATCAGGCCCATATGGCCGGGCACCGTGCTGACGCCGGCCTCCGCCGCCAGCTTCTTCGAGGTGATCTTGTCGCCCATCGCCTGGATCGCGCCGACCGGCGGGCCGATGAAGGCGACGCCCTCCTTCTCCAGCGCCTCGGCGAAGGCGGCGTTTTCCGACAGGAAGCCGTAGCCGGGATGGACGGCGTCAGCGCCGGTCTTGCGGATGGCCTCGATGATCTTCTCGATGACGATATAGGACTGGGCGGACGGCGCCGGCCCGATATGCACGGCCTCGTCGGCCATGGTGACATGCAGCGCGTTGCGGTCGGCATCGGAATAGACCGCGACGGTGGGGATGCCGAGCCTGCGGGCGGTCTTGATGACGCGGCAGGCGATCTCGCCGCGATTGGCAATCAGGATTTTCTTGAACATCAGGTCTCTTGCCTATCCGCCCGTCATCCCCGGGCTTGACCCGGGGATCCATCGCGGCCGCGGGCATCAGAGTGTGGATGCCCAGGCCGAGCCCGGGCACGACGGCGGTGAACGTCAGAGCGGGATCGTGTCGTGCTTCTTCCAGCGCGTCTCTACCTGCTTGTTGTTCAGCGCAGCGAAGGCGCGGGCGATGCGCCGGCGCGAGGAATGCGGCATGATCACCTCGTCGATGAAGCCGCGCTCGGCGGCGACGAAGGGATTGGCGAAGCGTTCCTCGTATTCCTTCGTTCGGGCGGCGATCTTCTCCGCATCGCCAAGTTCCGAGCGATAGAGGATCTCGGTCGCGCCCTTGGCGCCCATCACGGCGATCTCGGCGGTCGGCCAGGCATAGTTGACGTCGGCGCCGATATGCTTGGAGGCCATGACGTCATAGGCCCCGCCATAGGCCTTGCGGGTGATGAGCGTCACCATCGGCACCGTCGCCTGGCTGTAGGCGAAGAGCAGCTTGGCGCCGTGCTTGATGATGCCGTTATATTCCTGCGCGGTGCCGGGCAGGAAGCCGGGCACGTCGACGAGCGTCAGCAGCGGGATCGAGAAGGCATCGCAGAAGCGCACGAATTTCGCGGCCTTG